>LV_Brine_h2_0102DRAFT_1000160_pt1 | contig 24881 bp, 26 predicted proteins | sample LakVidmifraction_3_FD_10600 | JGI IMG/M metagenome (IMG submission 10600)
CAATTCGGAGTATATTCACTCCGTACCACTCTGCCTTGTATTCAAGCATGGACACAAACATTCCCCAGCCTACATCTGTTAGGGCTTGGGCTAATTTATGGTTTTTTACCATGCCTTTTATATTTAGGTCTTCAATAGCGACAGATTGGTTCTCTCTTATCAGCTTTGTTGAAGCCTTGTGTAAAAAGTCTTTACGTTGGTTGGTTACTTTCTCATGGATGATAGCTAATTTTTTCTTAGTACGCTTACCCTTCTTCCTTGAATACAGGCTCTGGACAAACTTTAGTTTAGCCATTGAGTGTTTTAAGAATTTAGGATTAGCAAATTCTTCACCATTGGAAGTAACAACAAAAGTTTTAATCCCTAAGTCAATACCGATAGTTGTTTTTTCTTTGATGGCTTTTTTTGCCTTAATAACCTCACCAGTTTCGCAAAGTATTGATACGAAGTATTTACCAGTAGGTGTTTTGCTTATTGTAGCCTGTCTGATTTCACCCTTTATCGGGCGGTGCAAAACTATTTTAATCCCCCTTTGGAATTTAGGGATTATCAATTTAGCATCCTTTAAAATAACACTTTGCGGAACATTAAAAGATTGTCTTGCCGTTTTCTTTTTGAAGTTAGGAAAGTCTGCCTGTCCTTTAAAAAACTTTGTAAAAGCGGTATCTAAATTTACGATTGACTGCTGTAAGGATTGGCTATTTACTTCTTTTAGCCAAGCCAAATCAGTTTTTAAGTCGGTTAGCTGTTTATGCAAATCAAAACAAGAAAGATTAACACGATTACCAGCCCAAGCCATTTGCTTAGTTTCAAGGGCTAAATTGTACACAAATCTACAACTGCCGATATGTTTATTTATTAGTTCAGCTTGCAAAGCAGTTGGTAAAATTCTGTATTTAAAAGCCTTTAACATTATTGCAAATATACTATATTTACATAAAATAACAATTTTCTTTAACCGTAGCGTATTAGCTTACATCCCAAACCTAAAGGAGATGGGCTTTTCGCTCAAAACATCGTAAGTAAATGAAAAGAAGGATTTCACTTTTAACAATGGGGGCAGGTAACGTAATTGTTCTCGAAGAAACCTTAAAAAGTTTTGTAGGTAGTGGGATATGCAATGAGGTTATCTACGGAGATTTATTGTTATTCACAGAGGACAGGGAAATAGTTAAAGGGTATGAAAAAAAATACAATCTAAAATCAATAAGATTCCCATTTGACTATATTTTTAAAAATGGCTTTTCGGCAATCCTTAATGAACTTGCAACCCACGCTACAAACGATTTAGTAATTTACATGAATACAAGCGAAGTGATTGGGGAGGATATGGGCATGGAAAAAATTATAAACTCTAATACTGACTGCAATACGTTTCACTTTGCACACAAAAATGAAAACCATCGTTGGTATAGGTGCTACAATAGACATGACCTAAAATGGGGAGGGTTGATACACGAAGAATTACAGGGCGAATATAAGCCATACCACAAGCCTGTTTTCTACATGGAAGATAGAGAAAAGGATTTAGGGGATTCATTTAAAGCAAAGGTGCTAAATGATGTGAAAGAAATTTTATATTGGCATCAGCTAATGAAAATTGTTGATTGTCCTGAATTATTAGATGGGACAAATCAAGGTTGGGTAGAATTTGCAAAAGGCACATACGATAGTATGAAGGGAAGGCTATCAAAAAAATGTGGAAGATATGAAATGTTTTTAGAAGGAGATTTAAGCGCATACATGAACAACGTAATGACTAATCCTGAATTTGAAAAAGAAAGATTTGACAGCAATAAAGGGATAGCTTTTCAAGGAGATAAAATTCATCTTTTATGATAACCGTTTTAATTCCACATTTTAAACAAGGTAAAGTAACAGCTTACTCAATAAGTCAATGGTTAAGATATTCAGATGATAGGGTTAAGATAGTATTGATTGATAATTCATACCCACACGACAGTATAAAATATTTAGAACCATTCAAGGATAAAATAACTATTGTAAATAATATTTCTGACAAGATAGGCTCACACGGTATTGCTTATGATGACATATTACCTACCATTGATTCCGAATATTTCCTTACCTCAGAAAGTGATTCATTCCCAGTAAAACCTTTTATTCATTACTACCAAAAATTAATTGATGAAGGTTATGATGCAGCAGGGAGTTTAATGCAGTTATCGGGTGGGCAATATATTCATGGTGCAGGGGCTTTATATAGAACTTCTTGTTGGCACGAAGCACTTGAATATACTAAATCTATTCCTTACAGGTATTTCCCTAATATGGGCATGAAGGGGGGCTTTGCTTGCCATGTAATGCTGCATAATGAAATTATGGATGAAGTACTTAGCAACCCCGGAGATTGGCTTACGTTAAGCGATGGGTATAAGGGGCTAACTAAAAAAGAAATGTTAGATAAAGCAGAATGGTATTCCCCAACAACAAAAGTAATGCACAATGGGATGGGCGGGTTAGAGGAAGATATTAGCACCTATGGGAAAAGAAATATAGAACAGGATTCAGCAGCGATAATGTATAACGATAAGTGGCGTAAGATAATTTTTCGCATTGGATACGAGCCATCACAATTTATGGCATATTACTTAGCCGCAAATAGTAAGAAAATAAAATACCTTGACACCGAAATAGTGTGGATGAAAGGCAGGGAAAATCAACAACAAAAATACACTGAAACAATAAGCGGGATACGGCATTTATGGGCAGGGAGTTCTTTTCTTGATATGAAGGGAACAGAAATGAATGATGTGTACGAATACAAGTTTAATGCCATTGAGAATTTATACAATTCATTAGTAATCAATCAAAAGATTTTTTTATGAATAGACTTTGCATAGATGGCACAAAAAAAAGTAAAGAATTTTTAGATGGAGTGCATGACGGTGATAATCATAGACCATTGTTATTACTTGCTCTTGAAATTACTGAAATCAGTAAAAACCCAGTTGCAGAGTTTGGGGCAGGCACAGGTAGTACACCTTATTTAAGAAAGTTTTGTGAAGATGCAAGTAGGGAGTTTGTTTCTTTTGATTCAAATAAAGAATGGGCTGAAAAATGGGGTTCTGAATATATTGAAAGTTGGAGGGATGAAAAATTATATAAGCCTTATTCAGTTGTATTGATTGACCAAGCACCTGGAGAATACAGGCATGAATCAATGATTAAATTAAAAGACGATGCTGAAATAATAGTTGTACATGATGCAGAACCAGAACCAAAACACGGATATAGACTTGAAGAAATATGGCACTTGTTTAAATATAGAGTATTTGTAAAAGGGGATAAGATTTGGGCAGCAGCAGTAAGTAATAGTATTGATTTAACACAATACGTTGATACAGAATTTGATGGGTATAAAATAGAACTATGAAACGAAATTTAGAAATAATAGTTGAAGAAGATTTTGTCGAAGGCAAAAACTGCCTAACTAACGGCGTAGCTTGGGTTGTACCAGAAGCCTTGTACAAGATGCACGACAATATAAATGAAAATGATATTGCATTGGAAGTAGGTACGGGCGGTTCTACAATATTCTTAGCTAATAGGTGCAAGTCGGTAATGGCTATTGAAACAAGTGAAGAATGGGGTGGTTTAGTAAATCGGGAATTAGGCAAAAAAGAACTTACTAATGTAGATTATAATATAATTGGGAAAGAGGAAGAAATAATAGAGTTTATAAAAAACTTATCTTTAAATATGGTTAGTATTATTTCAGTTGATACACAAGGGGGATATGATAGGTCAGCCATATTAAATGCTATACTATCAAAAGGGATAGGAGAAAATCTTAAAATGGTTATATTGGATAACTATGCCCACGAAGGTTTATTCCCCGACCATTACAACAAGGAAGTAATTGACCTGCCTAATTGGGAATCATTTGAATTTAACCATGAGAGATGGGCAGGAGATGGCACTAAAATTTATCTAAAAAAATAAAATATGGGAAGTTTTATGACAACAAGTTTTGCACATACTGGAAGCATCGGGGATACCCTCGCAAGTATTCCTGCCATGCGACAACACTATGTAACAACAGGTAAAAAAGTTGACCTTTATTTAGTAAAGGAGATACCTGCTTTTTATTATGAAGGGGCTACCCATCCGACAAAAAATTCAGAAGGAGCGCAGGTAATGTTAAATCAGAACGTGATTGATATGCTTATCCCTTTGTTTGAAGCACAGGATTTTATTAATACGGTACAAGTTTGGACTGATGAAAAAATTGATGTTGAACTTGGAATGTTTAGAGATACTTATGTTGGGATGCCTGCGTTTTCAATCAATCGGTGGTACTTTTATGTGTTTCCCGATTTAGCTTGCGACCTTTCAGGGGTATGGTTACAAGTGCCTGATAGTGATAAAGATTTAGCGAAAGGTAAAATAATGATTACAAGGTCAGAGAGATACCGTAATGAACGCATTGATTACTCATTTTTAAAGCCATACGAGGACGATTTACTGTTCTGCGGTACTATGAGAGAGTACAATAACTTTTGCATGGCATTTGACCTTAATATCCGCAAGTTCCATATTGACAACTTCCTTGAATTGGCACAGGCAATAAAACAATGCAAATTCCACATAACAAATCAGACGCAGGCGTTTCAAATTTCAGAGTCGCAAAAAATACCACGCATACTTGAACTATGCAGCTTTGCCCCTAACTGTATTCCTATTGGTGAAAATGCTTATGATTTCTTTGCACAACAAGGATTAGAATATTACTTCCATAAACTGAACGGTACATTGGAAGGGTATATAAAAACACTAAAAGCCGCACAAGTCAATGTGCAGCCATAGGTTAAAAAAGTTCTTTAATAGATTATGCTACTAAAGTTGCCAAAGCAGCAATCGTTTCGCCACAATAGTATAAACTACCGTCAGATGTCTGAACGATACTATACACATTGTAACCGGAACTTAAACTTCTTGTTGGAGAACCGATACAACTTCTTAACATAAGAGTAGCAGTAGGGAAGCCAATTCTTTGAGAAGCATCTCTGTCTAATACGTTTTGATTGATTTGGTAAACGTTTACCTGAATGTTTGCTGCCATGATAATTTATTTTGAATGAATGAATGGGTATAAAGATGATTAATATTTTTTGCTATGTTGCGTAAACTATATATATTGCACACCAATATTCATATAACCAAGTTTAAATGAAGTCTTTTTTATTATCCATGTCTTTTGGCTTATACGATAAAGTCAAAAAATACAAAGAAGAAAATGAGTTCCCATCTATCGTATCAACAGTAAGATTTATTATCAAACAATTTTTTAAAGACAAGTAAAGTATGACTTTTACCGCTAAAAGGGTAGTTCTATCCTTTATAAAAAATGTAAAATGGGGAGATGTAAATTGCCCCTCCACGATGGCCGCATTAACAACTATGCCATTAAACAATTTAATAATCAATAAAATAAAAGGGGAAGAAGGAGTTAAAATAGGTAGAGATATAATTGATTTTAGGAATAGTTTAGTTGGGTTGAAAAATGGGGAACCGTTTTTGTTTACCCATTTCGATGATTTATTAAAAGTTATTAAATCAAGGTATTTAATAACCGACAATGAGGCTGAAATAATAGAAACAAAACAATAAATGATTATTATAAGGAAGGTTACGATTATGCTTTTCAAACTAAAGGCATTGGGGATTTGTCAGGTAAAGGCACTTCTTTTATAGGTGGATTTAATGCAGGGAAGGAATTATATAACTTTTACAATAAAAATTAAGTGCCTTTATGAGTACAAATAAACGTTCATTTATAAATGCTAATAATGAAAATGTTTATATTGAAGAAACAAAAGATTGTAATAACGAAACGTTGTGTCATAAGCAGTGGACTAATAAAGAATTAGTAGTACATCTTGAATGGGTAAGACCTAAATTGCAAATAATTACACATTTTATAAATGTTTTAGAAGGTTCTTGGGTTAAAACATCGTATCATAAATTTAAAGGTTGGTCTATACAAAACGAGTGGGGTAGCAGTGGTCGTTGGAGTAGATTTTATTCAAAAATAGAATACAATACAGAAAACAATACACTGGTTGTAATAAGCAGAAATGTTGCAGAAAATTGGGATACTGGATATAAAACAAAAATAAATAACAATTACTTTCCAAAAATAAAAACATGATAAAAAAAACGTTGTACGGTATTGATGCAAGGGAAAAAATATTTGATGGTGTTAAAAAGATTACTGATGCAGTAAGGGTTACTCTTGGGGCATTAGGTCGTAACGTAATTTTATCCCAATCAGCAATAATTGATTATGATGTAAGGAATCTACCGATAAGAATTACTAAAGACGGGTTTAATGTAGCCCGTAGTTTTGACCTTGACGACAAATTTGAAAAAGTAGGGGTATTGATGATACAGGAATGTACCGAAAAATCTGTATCTCAATGTGGGGATGGTACTACAACTACAGCCATACTTGCAGCGGCTATACTTGAAGCTGGTATAAATTTGGTTAATGATGGGAAAAATCCTGTTGAATTAAAAAGGGAGATTGACAAATCGGTTGAAAAAATTGTAGCTGAATTAAAGGCAATAGCAGTACCCATTAAAGGCGATATTGAAAAAATAAGGCAAATTGCTACGGTATCAGCAAATAACGATGCTGAAATAGGCAATATGATTGCTGATGCTTTTCAAAAAATAGGGGAAGAAGGTGTAATTGATATTGAGCCAAGTAAAGGGGTTACAACAGAGATTAAAATTTCAGATGGATACAAGTGGGATAGTGGGTGGGTAAGCCCGTTATTTATTAACAGTAAGGAAAAGGGGATTTGTGAATTTATTGACCCGCTAATACTCATGTATGAAAAACGCATTACCCATCACACACAAGTACAAAGGGCTTTAGAGATGGCTATGGAAAGGAATAAGCCTATTTTAATTATTTGTGAGGATATTGATGAAGAAGGATTGTCTTTCCTTGCTATGAACACTATACAAGGCCGTATTCGTTGCTGTGCGGTTAAAAGTCCATTTGGCATGACAAGGCGTGAAGAAATGGAAGATATAGCTATGCTTACAGGAGGTACTTACATTAGCGATAGTAAAGGCGTAGGCATTAAGGATATTGATTTTGAAAACTTCGGTTCTGCTAAAAAGATAATAGTATCAAAGGAAGAAACTATTATTATCGGTGGGAATGCCAATGAAGATGACTTAAATGAATTACTCAATGAATTAAGGATGAACCTTACACAAGCTAAGAATGAAGATGAAAAATATCCGATTGAAAAGAGAATAGCAAGGTTAACTGGTGGGGTTGCTGTAATCCAGGTAGGTGCAGCTACAGAAACAGAAATGAAAGAGAAGTTAGATAGGTTTGATGATTCAGTAAGGGCAACCAAGTCGGCTATTGAAGAAGGTTTTGTAGCCGGTGGCGGTACGGCTTTCCTTAAAATATTTACAAATTCATTCTTAGATGAAGTGCTTAAAGAGCCATTTAAGCAGATTTGTAAAAACGCAGGGGTTGAAAGCGAAGGCAAAATTGATGAAATAATTAAAGAGGGCGGTGATTATGGGTACAATGCCAAAACAGACACTATGGAAAACCTTGTTGAAAGCGGTATCATTGACCCCGTTAAAGTACTTCGCTGTGCCTTGCAAAATGCTGCAAGTTCAGCAGGTATTATACTCACAGCAGAGTGTATGATAGTTGATACAATGTGATTTACCACGAATCACACAAATATTACAAAAGCAAGATATGATTAAAGCAACAAACAACTTTGTATTTGTTCAAAGGGACGAAGCAGAGAAGGAAGTAGGAGGGTTGATAATACCGAAAACAGGTCAGACAAAGACAAGTAAAGGTGTAGTACTTTCAATAGGTGGATTGGTAAAAGACCCAAACATAAAAGGCAGCAAGGGGAGAAGTGTACTGTATCACCCAACAGTAGGATTTGGGATTACCTTTGAAAGTGTGGATTATTGGGTATTGATGGATAGTGAAATTATAGCTGTGGTATGACCATTGATGAAGTTATAGAAATTGATATTACTGGCAAGGATATTCTTATTATTGGTTGTCCAGCATCAGGCAAATCATGGCTTGCTAAAAAAATATACAAACCTACGCATGAGATAATACATACAGATAAGTTTTCCGAAGACGGGTATCATTTAGGGATGTATGGGGCTTTAACTGCTTACCAATTTGCTAAAAAGAAAACAATAATAGAAGGTATTCATGGGTATAGGATGCTTAGAAAAGGAGTTGAATATGCAAATTATTTGCCAGATATTGTCATTAATTTGAGCATCACAGAAAAAAGAATGCTTGAGGTTTATGAGAAAGAAAGAGATGTTGAAAAAGTTAAATACCTAAAACAGTTTAATAATAGCCATAAAAAAATACTTTCAGATTATTTCGATAATCAATTAGAAGATAGTAAGCCATTGTGGATAGAAGTAAGCAATGATTATGACCCCAACAAATAATAAAATAATAGTCCGTGTTGACCTTAAACAAAAGGATGTAGCCAATATAGGTGGTGTAGAAGTAAGAATGACTAATAGCTACAACACAAATTACAGGGAGCGAAGCCCTGTAATAGCAGAAGTAGTAAATGGGAATACAACCATTTTTGACGGTTCATTTATCGTATGCCATCACAATAATTTCTATGAACCATCTCCTTACCACTTAGAGAAAGACCTTTACTCTATCCCATTTAATAAAACAATATTCGGTATTCTTGATTCAAATGGTGAATTAACCCCCGTATGTGGTAACGTATTCTGCAATAGGGTTGATATTGAAACTGCTTTACCCTTACCTCCAGACCAAAGAAAAAAGCACATTAACAGAGGTGTAGTAATTGCGAGCAGCGTATTAAAATACAAGGAAGGTTATACTATTTTTACAAGACCAAATGCACTATACGATATTGTTTATATTTTCGATAAACAAAAAATAACCATTACCAAAGTTTCAGAAGATATGATTTGTGGCGTAATAGCTATATAGAAATCTAATCTGTATAAATAATATATGCTATTTTTATTTCCAAAACTTCCGATATGGCAGACGAAGCGGCAATGCAGGGTATTACAAACCCATTAATCAATAGGTTTTTCCTATCTCCACAAGAGCGAAACGACAAAGAAAAGGGCAAAGCCATTGTAAAGGAATTTTACAAACAACAAACATCAAACGATAATTTAAGTTATTTTAAAGGCAGGAACGCCCGTTGGATTGAGATATTGCTTTGGGCAAAAGGTAGTCAGCCAATGAAAGAATTTTTGGACTATATGTCAGTTTCAGATGGCAACAAGGCTTATGTGAATATTGATATGACACAGCAGAGATTAGGGCCGCAGTTCGTAGGTACGTTGGTAGAAAGTATGGCTAAGTATGCACTTTATCCTTGTGTGAAGGCTATTGATAATGGTTCTACAAGTGAAAAAGAAGATAGGTTATTTGAGGCTTTATTCAGAATGAACGAAATGGAAACCATTGCAGAATTACAACAGGAGGCAGGGATAATGTTAGAACCACCAAACGCATTTATACCGGATGATGAACTAACAGCAAAAGTATTTTTTGAACTTGAAGATAGGTTACCAAAGGAAATTCGTTTTGAAGAAATGCTAAAAAAGAATCTTAACGATATAAAGTTTGAACGTATCGTTAACCGAAAAACAATATACGATTTAACGGTAGTTAATTTAGCCGCAACAAAAATAGAAAGGGTAACAACAGGGCAGTACACTATAAGGAAATGTATTCCAACAAACATGGTTTATAATTTCTTTATGAACGATAGTGGGGAATGTGAGGTAACAATGATTGGTGAATTTTACAACTTAAAGGTTAAGGATTACCGGGGAAAGTTTGGCAAGTCAGCATCTAATCCTGATGGGCTTTCAGAAAAAGATATTTATGATTTAGCAAAAATGTCCAATAGTAAAAATATTGGAACATTTAATTTTATGTGGGATGATTCATGGGCTTTGTCAACAGCAAATCAGAATAGACCATACGATGATTATTCTATTTTAGTTCTTGACTGTGAAATAAATTGTGGTGAAGATGCGTATTATGTAAACAAAAAAGATAATTACGGCAAGGATGATATTCAGGCTAAAAAAGGGATCCCTTATCAGCCACAAAAAAGAAAAGACGGAACAATAGTAGAACAACCAAAGCCCGATGGTGTTGAAATAATTAAGAAGCAAAGAAACTCCTGGATGCGTGGCGTATATGCTCCATACGGGGATAAGATGCTTTATTGGGGCAAGCCTGATTTAATCATTACGCAATACACAGACGTTTACAAACCATTATCTTCTTATTCAATTTCTATACCTAATAACGATGGGGAGTATGTGCCTTCTTTATTTGAAAGGTGTATTGAGCCATTAAGAGAATATACCTTAACCAAATTAAAACGCAAACAATTAATTGCAAAGCTAAAGCCAAAGGGTATAAGGATTGACGTTGAGAGTGCAAGGAACTTAGATTTAGGAAGTGGTGATACAATAGCATGGGAAGAAGTAGTAAGAATATATGACCAAACTGGTAACGAGTTATGGAGTTCAAAAGGTGTTGACCCATTGCAAAGAGAAACCCCACCACTAAGCAATACAGTACAAACAGATACGATTTCAGAAATTGTAGGGCTTACTAATATACTGTCAGGTATTGTAATGGAAATACGTCAGTTAATTGGTGTGCCACAATATAGAGATGGTAGTGATGTAGGGGATAGGACAAGTGGCGTGTTACAGAAGCAACAGAATATGCAGGCTTCAAATGTGAGTGATTATGTTTTAAATTCAAACAATCAACTTTGGGAAGATGCACTTTACAAGCTATGCTTACTTCATTGGAATGATATTGTAAAAACAGAACCGGAATCAAAAGAAGATTTACTTAATACAAGGTTTGATGTATCAGTTAAAATGAAATCAACAGACTTTGAAAAGCAATTAATTGAAGACGATATTCAGCGTTACAGCCAAATGCCTGATGCACAGGGAAACCCATCTGTATCATTGAAAGATGCTATGATGATAAGGGAGATTGACGATGCAAAATTAGCAAGGTGGTATCTCTCTAAAACCTTTGAGGACAACCGTAAAAAAGCAATGAAGGAAAGCGAAAGGTTGCAGCAGGTAAACGCAAAAGTTCAACAGGAAAGTTTAACAATCGCAGCCGAAAACAAAGAAAAAGAAGATGCTTCTAAATACGAAACTGATAGAAAATTAAAGCAGTTTGAAATAATAGGAAACAAGGAACTTAAAATACTTGATATAGTAGGTCAATGTACAGTAAAGCAAGTTCAAATACCACCGGAAGTAGCACAACTAATGCAGTTATTAGTTCCAAATATTGCAATCCCATTGCAGATGCAAACCAAGCAAATGTCAGATGCAGCAAACCAAGCATCACAAGCCNAAGAAGAACAACAAATTCAAGAGCAACAACAAACAGAACAAGGTATGCAGGAACAACCGGAAATGGAAATGCAAAACGAACAACAAGAACAAACCCAACAAGCTCAACCAATGATGTAATATATGGATTTGAAAAAATGCTTCCATTATACAAACTTGCAGCCCTTGTGGAAAACTGATAACTTAATAAAAAATGCTAAATATAACGAAACAGTATGTCATGGAAGATAAAGTAAAGGAATTACAGGAGAAAATAAACCATTATGAACAAAATGGGTCTGCGAAATTATTTTATGCTATTTCAAGAAAAATGAGTGAAATGGCTGATTTATTAAATGGGACATCATTAAAAACAATAGATATTGTATCTAAAGCCGATGCCAGTTTTGAGCGTGTATTTAAACTGTTGGAAAAAAGCGAGATGATTAGCAACGCTGCTAAGTCATTAGGTGATTTTGCAGGTGTTACTGGGGATGAACAAAAGGATATAAACAAAAAACCTTTTGTTGATACAATAGCTGAATCAAGAAGATAATGCCTGAAATAGTAGAAATATATGGCACACAGATAAGAATGCCCGAATTACCGGAATTGTCTGAAGTCTGTAATTCAGACTTGCTAAGAAAAGAACAGAAATGGGTTAAGGGTGAATTGCCAGAGTATTTTGATAAAGTAGAGTATGATAAAAAAGGTGATTTAAAATTAACTCCGCAGCAAGAGGAATACGCAGCTAAAGAAGTTAAAAGATGTAAAAAAGGCGTTTGGTATAAAATAGGGGGGAGATATAGATACCTTACAGGTAAGTACTATTTTTTTTTACAATACTACTTATTGGAGGAGGGTATATCTCCTGAATTTAGGGAAGCAGACAGGCTATTTTTTTTATTTTATGATTACTGGTTTAATATAGATTGGTGTTTGGGGAATATCAGAATTAAAAAAAGAAGGCAGGGTGCGTCATCTCAATCATGTTCCAATATTCTTTACGAATCAATTTTCTATAAAAATTCAAATTGCGGTTTAATATCTAAAACAAAAGAAGATAGTAAGGATACATTTACCCAAATGATAACGGCTGCATATAGGCAGCTACCTGCATTTTTAAAACCAAAACAAGTAAATAAAGAGGATAGTGTAACTGAACTTGTATTTGCTCATAAATCTCAAAATATTAAAGAGGGGAGGTATGATGCACAAAAAGCAGAAGAAGGGCATAATTCAAGAATAAATTACAAAGCCCCTGTATTAAATGCCTATGACCGGGGAAGGATGTCCTATGTCTTAGGGGATGAATTTGGGAAACTGCCGCAAGATGTACCTGCGTCAAGATTATTGGCTATTATATCTAAAACATTAATTAAGGGTGTTAAGCGTGTAGGTTGGATTGATATGCCATCTACGGTAAATGAAATGACCAAAGGCGGTGGGGATGAATATAAAAAGATATGGGATGCTGCAAACCAATTTAAACGTACACCAACTGTAAATAGAATAGTTAGATTTTTTCAGCCAGCTTATGAATCGTATGAGGGGTTTATTGATGAATATGGAGATAGCGTAGTGGACACGCCAACAGAAGAACAGTACGAGTACCTTGTAAGTAAGTGGGTAAAATATGATGAATATGGGACTCAGGTATCGGAACTTTCAGAAGAAGATATAAAGTTAGGGGCTAAGATTTATGTTCTACATAAGTTACGTGATGGCAAAGAAGGAGAGGATTTAGAGGAAGAAATAAGGATGAATCCATGTACGAAAGAAGAAGCGTTTTTATATGCTGGATTTTCATGCGAATTTAATTCTGTTAATATTTCTATGCAAATTAAGGCAGAAGAAGATAACCCCTCATATTGGAGGCAGGCAAGATTAGTTTCAAAAAAAGAAACAATTAAATCCATATTTCCAGGCAAAAAAGATACCGACAAAGAAACCATAGGGTTTATGGATGATACAAAAGGAGGTTGGTTTATTCTTGAAGAACCAAATAAACCTAATCATTTTTCTAATCGTGGTGGATATTTAGAACCACTTAATAAAATGATGTATCAGATTGGAGTTGATACGACACAAGACCGTATTGCCATTACAGGTTCTAACCCTGCTATTACAGTATTTAAAAAATCATGTATTATTGATGGTATAGAAACTGGCTTATACCCTGTGGCACTTTGGATTTCTCCAACAAGACTTGATATTCATTTTGATGAGGAAGTAAGAAAAGCCTGTTTATGGTACGGATGTGAAGCTAATTATGAAATTGATAGAAGGACAGATTATTACAGACATTTTTGTAAAATGGAATGTCAGGCATTTTTAACGTGGACACCAAAGATTATGCGTAACCCTTTAAAGCCTAATAAGCCTTTGGAATATGGCAGTAGAAGTGGTGACCCTTTTCAACTTGCACAGATGCTTCAAATATCTAAATGGTATATAGATGGCGATTCAAATGAAGTTTATAACGGTCATGTACATAGGATAAAATCAATACCACTTTTAAAACAAGCACTTCAATACAATCATTTAGACAGAACCAAAAGTGATTTATTTGTTTCGTTGCAAATGGCACTTGTGCCTGTATTTGGAGATATGCAGATACCTGTACACATAGTAAAATCAGCCACAAGAATACTCCCTCAATTTAAAATAAAGATACCCGCCTAAAATAACTATATAGTACCTATATCAAAATACAGTTAGCATTTTTATTATTATATATTTTTACTAAAATAAATTTTCCCCTTCATGGCAAACGAAAATGAAATAACCGAAACGGTAGTAGAGCAAGCAGTAGAACAACAAGCATCAGTACCAAGTGAATTAGATGCTTTAATGCAAATGAGTTTGAGTGACGGGATGCCTAAAGAGGTAGTTACCGAAATTAACGAAGAAGCGGTAGTTAATGTTACAGAAGCACAACCGCCAGTTTTTGAGTTTAAAACTTTTACGGATAAGTACGGTTGGCAAAATCCAGAAGATGCGGAAACAGAAATTCAAGAGTTACGCAAACTAAAGGACGTAAAGCCAGAGTTTAAATTTGAAAACGATAAAAGTAAAGTTCTTTTCGAGGCTATTCAGTCAGGTAAAACAGATGAAGTATTTAAGGTTTTAGAAGAACAAAGAAAACTTGACAACCTTACTGCATCAGACGTAACCAAAGACAATGCCGGTGATATTATTAAACTAAGTATGCAGTTAAAGTATAAAGACCTAACTGATGCCGAAATAAATTACAAGTTTAATAAGCAATACGGTGTTCCGAAAGAGCCAGTTCAAACAGACATGGAAACGGACGATGAATTTGAGGAAAGGAAGTCTGATTGGAACGAAAAAGTAGCGGAAGCAGAAATGAATAAAATCATTGAAGCCAAACTTGCAAAACCCGATTTAGAATCGGCTAAAAGTAAATTAGTATTACCGAGTATAGATTCAGAGCAAGATGAAGATTACCTCCAATACAAGCAATCGTTGGAGAATGAAGCGCAGATTGATGCTGAAAGAAACGAAGCATACAGGTCTTTTAAGGCACAGGATTTAGGGATTAAGATGAATTTTAATGATGAAGCCAATAAAATTCAATTCGATTTTCAATTTGAACCTGACCAAGAAGGATTTGCAAAAGCAGTTGAATTTGTAACAGAACCCGAAAAGTATTTTTCAGATTACAAGTATTCTGACGGAACATGGAATCGCAAAAAGTTTCTGGAAGATATGTACTTTACCAAAAACAAAGAAAGGGTTATCATGGAAGCAATGAAACAGGCTAAAAATGCAACAATAAAGTCCATGTTACCAGACAACAGTTCAGGAGGTCTTAACAGACAAATCCCACAAGGACAAGAAATGAGTGAGTTGGATGCAATGATGCAGGCTTCATTACAAGGTTATCCCAATAATAGGTAAAAACATTGTACATCATTTAAACTAAAAAATCATGCCATCAGCAATAGTTAGAGGCGCATCCGGCCAACCAGGCCCAGTCGCCTACGCATCAGGACTAACAACAGGTATCTTCAATGACCTGAATTTTGTTATCAACGATTACATTCCAGGACTTGTAGCCAAATACGGCAACAACTCATATATGCTCGCAATGGAAATATTGGGGCGCAGTACTATTGAGAATGTAAACACAGCTACCAGCACATTTTCTCACTTTGAAAAAGGGCGTCCTTATGGTTCAGGCATCGTTAATGCAACGGTAGCATCAGGAGCATCAGGAGCCGCAGTAAGCGTAACATTAAAAAGCCCTGAATCTTATAACAACGGAGCAACAGGAACTCAATCACCTTTTTTACTTAGCCAAACAGTTAAGTTACGTTCAAATGGACTTAAATACAAAGTAACCAACGTCACCCGCACAACAGGGGCTTTTGTTATTGAATTAACGCCAATGGGTGCTTATACAGTTCGTTCTGGCACCGGTACTTCAATACTTGCCGGTGAAGGTTTGGAGACATTTGGTAATCAACTTGCAGGTGAATCTTCTGATTCACAAGGTACGCAAATGCAGAAGCTATATCGTTATGATAATACAGCAACCGTTTTACGTGCTTCTGTTAAAGCAAGCGATTTAGCCGGTATGAATAAAACACAAATTGATTTCGGTAACAACGAGTTCTATCTACCAACATTAGCCGTTAAAACAATGAACGAGCAAATGATGATGAACATAGAAGATGCCGTTATGGAAGGTGTGCCTTATGCAAACATTTCAGGTACTACAGGTACAGTGGGTGTTATACCGGAAATTGTAGCAAGAGGTTCTGAAATTGATTATGTATCACAAGCGTTTGCAATAGGCGATTTCCAAAACCTAACAAATGTATTGGATGCAAACGCTGGCCCAAGAGAATACCATTTCTTACAGGACTTAAAGCAGCGTCAGGACATCAACAACTTGTTATTTGGTAAGTACACCAATGGTGCTATCAGTTATGCAAGTGTTGGATTCAGTCAGGAAGCCGCAGTTTCTTATGGCTTTAAAGGATTCTCTACTGATACCTTTGATTTCCATTTCCATCGTTATAAGGGCTTTAGTGCAGGTGCAGTTTTTGGTTATACTCCAACAGTAGGTGACTATCGTGCAAACTATGGTTTAGCTATACCACAGGGTATGACACAGGACGCAAAAGACAGTTCAACCCGTCCTTATTTGCAGTTTGTTTATCAGCAAAATCCTGATATTCCAACGGCTCAAAGGATTTATAGCTGGGATCTTGGTTATACCAAGAGTACAAAAACAACAGAGGCATCTAATAAGTACGAGCAAATAGCTTACGTTGGTAGTCGTGTGATTGCCGCAGAGCAGTTCGCAATTTTACGTGGCCTCGCAAGCTAATGCTTTTCAGTCAGTTATGTAATTGCACTATATAACTGATTATTTATAATCTTTTCAATTGGGTACTGTGGTAGTGCAATTACCACAGCCCTTTTGAAAAAACATGGGACAAGAAATATTTAAGCCAATAAAAGGGTATGAACAATACTACGAAGTATCAAATTTTGGCAGAGTAAAAAGTTTAGCTAAAACATGGTCAGTTGGTATAAAGGGTGATACTTTTTTGAAACCAGGGGAAAGAAGAACGGGCTATTCTTTTGTAGTTCTTTGTGTAGATAGAGTAAAAAAATACGCTTCAGTTCATAGATTAGTGGCAGAGCATTTTTGTGATAACCCTAATAATAATAATGTGGTTAACCACTTAGATTCTAATACTAAAAATAACAGCTATGATAATTTAGAATGGACTACATATTCTGGTAATGCTATTCATGCTTTTAATGCAGGGAGAAGAAATGGTAGAAAAGGAGAAAAGCATCACAATAGCCAAATAACAGAAAAAGAAGTTAAAGAAATTAAAGAATTGTATAAAAAAGGCACGTTATCCCAAAGCCAAATAGGGAGAATCTTTTTTATATCGCAAACCCAAATCGGCAGAATAGTTAGGAATGAAAGGTGGAAACATATTTAATAACAAAAAACAAAAATCATGGCACAAGCAGAAACATCTGCCCCATTAAAAAAAGAAAGTATTGGGGCTGTAAAAGAAACAGTTGAAATTGAAGGGGAATCAGTAGAGAAAGGTTCAAATGAATACATTGCCCTTTCGCAAGAGTTTGATGCAGGAAAGAAATATATGTTTGAACTGGCAGAAAGAAGTTTAGAAAGGGAATTGCCAACTATAGACATGGTATCAAAAAGGGCAATAACTCATAAGCCATTCAAGCCATTTCAAAACATAGTTTTTACCTCACAGATTGTTTGGAAGGGGCAGCGAAGAATGCTACGGTATTATGACGGCTGTACTACAATATTCCAGGATAAGCAACCAAAGGATAAAGAAACAATAGACCAGTTAATAAGTGGCACGAACAGGGATAAATATAATTTTCTTGAAGGGAAATTTGGGTGTTACGGAGATGAAAAAATGCTTTTATTGTACNTGAACATTTGTAGTTGGAACGGTGAAAGCGTGTTTAAAACAAGGACATCGGATACTATATTTATCCCTGTAAATGCTGATAAAAAAGCAACAGAGGAATCTTCAAGGTTAGACAGGATTGAAACGGCTTTACAGTATGCAAGAGAAGCAACAACTAATAAAATGCTTATTCATGCAAACTATATTGGGATACCGATAGTTGACAATGATTCAGGGAATGAACTTTCTGAAAAAGAAATTAGGACAGCTTACAGAAAAGAGGCAAGCAGAAATCCTGAAAACTTTATTGAAAGCTACGGTAATCAATCAATAGAAGTAAAGTACTATATTGATAAAGCATTGCAAAGCGGTTCAATATCTAACAGGTTTAATCCGAACAAAGCAACATGGGCTAATAGTAACGCAGTTATTTGTGATATTTCAGGTCTTAAATCACAGGAAGCTATTTCAACAAGGTTGTTTGAATTTGGACAATCAGAAGAAGGAGAAGAATTTTTGATACAGCTAAAATCATTATATAACAATTAGCATGAGTAATATTCAATAATTTAAAAAGCCCGTACCTTTAGTATGGGCTTTTTATCAAAACAATATACATGGCTTGGGATGTAAATGACATACTAAACTTAACTAAGTTTCTGACAAGGAAAAACCAAAGTGGCTCTATATCTGCTAAGGATTTATTCTATGCTTGGAATAGCGAACAGACGGCTTTTTTTCAAGACTTATTAGGGAGATGGCAAGCAAGAGCCATGAGTAAAACAGGGGTTAATACAGGTCTTATTCAGAATGAAACTATACTAACAAAATTATCTCCATTTACATTACCACAAAATATAACTATCACAGCAGGGGCAGCGGACAAACCTACCGATTTTGTTTACCGACTTGCATTAAGAATAAACGGGGCTGACTGCATTAAAATAAATCACAATCAAATAGCAAGCATTAATGCAAATGTTATTGACCCACCAAGTATAATAAATAATCAATTTTATTTTGTAGAGTATCAAGATTACTATTCGTTCCTGCCAACAGGACTGCCAACGGCATCAATAACAACAGCGCAGCTTGATTATTTAAAATTACCTGCCGAAGTTATTTGGGGGTTCACCTTAGATGCTCAAAAAAGACAAGTTTATAATGCAGGAACAAGCGTACAACCAGGGTGGCTTGATATGGACGTGGTTGAAATTACGAAAAGAACATTAGCATCCTTTGGGGTGTCTTATCACGATAAAGATTTTGAACAATTTGGTAAAACTGCTCAATTAATGGGCAACTAAAATATAAAACAATGGCAAGCACAATAGTAGCACAAACATTAACAGTAACTATTAGCGAGGCGATAAACCTAAACGGTCAGCCTATTAATAGTGAAAATCAGTTGACTATACCAAGTATAACGTCAATAGATAAACGAATTGTAACCGTACCTACATCAGAGGTTACGATTGTAGCTTTTAGTACAGTAGTTGCAGCAGGCACACTTGTCGCAGCGAATGTAAAGTATATGAGGGTAACAAATAAAGATGCAGTTAATTACGCACGCATAAGGGTAACTAAATCAAGTGGTGCAACATTTGATACCCGTTTGGATGCAGGACAAAGTTTTATTATGGGGAATACAAAAGAAAGTGTATCAGCAACAGCAGTAGCGTTTTCAACATTTGTAGATTCTGATAATATTTCAGCACAGGCTTACACGGCAGCAGTTGATTTAGAAGTATTCGCAGCAACAATATAATTCATTATGGCATTAACATTCACATGGCGACAATTAATTAATAGGCTACAAATCCACATAGCCAATGATTATCCGTCATCAGAATCTACTATGACAGATAATCAAATCTTGCTTTATATAAATGAAGCTATGTCATTTGGGTTAGTAGGGCAGGTTTGGGGGGGGGCAAAAATGTTGGGGTACATGGAAGTACCTGACGCTTACGTTATGCAATTTCAGTTAGCTGCACTTGCACAAGATACTGTTAGTGGATACTGGACTACTACATTACCACAGCCACCATTAAGTTTACCATTAGGATATTCGATTGACAGGATATACCCTGCAACAACAGGTTTTGGACAAGGGCAAGATGTGGTATTGTTAAAATCAAAAAGGGTAGGAAGAAGGCGTGATATGCCTATGCAATTTGGAGTTTATGGGTATGTACGTGGCGTTAAGCTATGGCTATACGCAAGTGATGGTAGTTCATTATACGGGCAAGATTTTTATGTAGATATGCCAAGTACAAGGGCAACAGATATTGATGACGTAATGAATTTGCCGGACGATGCAACGGAACTAATATTCACAAAAGTAATGACAAGATTAAAAGAAAGATTACAAATACCACAGGACATAATCCAAGATGATTTGCCTGCTGGAAATAAATCAAGCTAAAAAATAAATATTATGGCAAAGACAATTAAAAAAGAAACTACAGAGGTAAAAACAAATCCTATTTTTATTCCTGAAATACCTGCACAGATTATTGAAAAACCTGTAATAGTAAAGGCTGGAGAAGGCAAAGCTAATGATGTTTTTATAACGGAAAAGCCTGATACCGATGAGGTGATATTTTTAAAACAAATATTACATATACAAGAGGTAGGTGGATTTGGCAGACATTTACACGAATTGATTAAGGACAGAATTAAATCATTGAAATAGTGTCAATAGCAAACAATATAGGGAAATATATAAGTTTAAAAAGTATCGTACAATATTTTTTGGACGAGCATGACAAGAGTAGTGGCGACCAAGACAAGGCGTGGGTACTTGGGCTTCGTGCATTGACCGAATTAAATATTGATATTAGTGCCGAACCGCTAACTGTACGTTTGCCAGTAGAAGGGAATAAGACCGTTAAATTCCCATCCGATTGCATCCAATGGACAAAGATTGGGTTATTGAATAGTGCAGGAGAAATGAGTACGCTAAAGATTAATCGGGGGCTTACAACCTACAAAGATTTAAGCCCTAACAGAATTGAAAAATTAACAGCAGATATTAATGATTCAGCATCTAACCTAAGTAGTTCACCTGTGTTTATGAATTACTATGATAATAATGGGTACTATAATTTATTTGGAGTTGGGAACGGATTAATTCAATACGGAGAATGTAGGGTAGATGATAAGAATGGAGTGGTGGTTTTAGCCCCGGACTTTCAATACGACAGTATTTTATTTGAGTATATTTCAGCACCACAACGTAACGAAGAATACCAAGTGGAAACAATATTGCAAGAAGCTGTTATAGCATTTATAATGTGGAAAATGAAATTAGGAGCGGCACAACAGTATTATGGAGAAGTAGTAAAGGCAAGAAGAAGATTGCCTGGGAAGAAGGTTACACTACAGGGGATAAACCAAGTTTTGAGAGAATCGGAAGGCGGTAAATTACGGTCATAAAAACATAAAAAGTGGCAGCACCAACAGGGGTTTTAGCAACATTTAAAAATATAATTATTTCCATAGACAATGAAAGTCTTGGGGTAATATCAACAACTCCGTTTTATAGTGTGGGTACAATTGAGTTGGTAGGGCCGCAAGTAGAAAGTGTTGCTATTGGAGATATTGTAATGTTTGAACTTAATAAGACTTTTACGCAAGGCAACGATACAGCTTGGGCGGTAGCAAAAGAAACAGATGTTTTATTTACTTATACAGCAGCACCGTAATGACTTATATTGATTTAAAAATATTTAGTGGGGTAATGGATACCGATAGTCCTAATGAAACTATAGGTCAGCACTCTGTTAAATCTGCAAGGAACATAAGATATAGGGGTGTGCAAGGTAATTACAATATAGAAAATATTTTAGGCACTACCCTTATTCCAAATAACTTACCGGCAGGTACTAATGAGAACTGCGGGGCTTTTTATGATGATTTAAGGCAGCGTATATTTTACTTCAACCATAACTCAAATCTTACTCATGGAGTTTACATAATTAATGTTGATACTAAAGTTATTACAGCTTTACTTGTAAACGGTACTAATACAGACGGTAACATACTTGATTTTGATTTAGATGAACCTATCCATGCAGTTAAAATTCTTTATGGAGATGACCTGCAAGGCGATACGCTGTATTTCAATAACTCATTAAAACAACCTTGCCAAATAAATGTAGAAAAAACAATAGCAGGTACATACGGCACGATGAAGCGTTCTTTTATTGAAGTAATAAAATACCCTGCCAATAGACCTCCTTATGTTACCTATGGTGATGATGCAGCAGTTACAGTAAATACGCTTCGGAAAAAATTATTTATATTTAAAACAAGACCAGTATATTTTAGCAGGGAGAAGTCAGTAACGAGTATGCAAAGCGAAGTGCCGCTACCTATTAATGCAGCCGATACAGCTATTGATAAAGACCCAACAAAGAATTGTAAAATATCAATCGTTTACGAAACACTTGATGCTGATGTAGAAAAGATTGAAATACTTGGGGCTGTAACAGGGAAGTCCGATGGCACAGGCATTATTGACCCTACTCAATTTGGAGATTTCTTTTTAATACAAACCATTGACAAGGCTGCACTTTCATTACTAAATAATGATATAGCTGTATTTAATTTTTATAACGATCAGGCGTATGTTGAAATAGACCCAGAGGAAAGTATCCAACCTTATGACTTAGTGCCATTGGAGGCTAATTCACTTGAAATGCTTAATGGTAATGTACCTATTTACGGAGGTATAACAGAGGGGTTTGATTTGCCAGTTATTAGTGGAACAACAACACCTTCAACCATACCAGAAAAAGATACACAATTGCCTTATATATTTGTTGGCAGTCAATCAGGGGACAGTGCTTTTGGGACAGGGAACATTCATATTATACTTGTTGGAACGGTTGCATCAGGTTATGCATTTTCATTTTTAACTACTAATGAAACTATAACATTTAATTCAGTTTCTACAACAACATTAGCTGTAATAAATGGGCTTTCAGCGCAAGCGGTAGTAGAAGGGTTTACAGTAGTTTCATCAGACAGCAATAATCTTATTATAGTTAAAGCAGGGGAAAGTTTACAAAGAGTTGTAAGGCAAGCACCTATACTTACTGTAACAAATGGGCCAGCGTATAATTGGAATGACAGGCAGGCGTATGGGGTAGTTTATTTTGACAAAGCTGGCAGAACAAACGGGGTTATAACAAACGCAACACTCCCATATCAAACATCTAATTATACAGAAACAGTAACAGTACCTAATATACCACAATTGCTATTATCAATTAGTAGCAGACCTCCTGATTGGGCTTATTACTTTACGGTAGTAAGGACTAAAAGCCTTGCAAAATTAAAGTTTCTTTACTGGGTAAGCGATTCAACGTATAAGGATACTGAATTTGCTTATATAAGCATTGAGAACCTAAACACATTCATTAATAACAATAAATATAACGCAGAAAAACCATCAAGTTCAGCACACTTGGCTTATGATTTCAGTCCGGGGGATAGAATCAGATTTGTAAAAGTATTAAGCGGTTCTGTAAACACAGTATATACTAATAATGACTTTGAAATAGTAGGTCAAAAATTATCTCCCATAATTAATGGGGTAGAGAGAACAGGTCAGTTTTTGAAAATATCATTACCTACAACAAGTGCTACATTTGATTTTGGGACATCGGCATTTTTTAATTATCAGATAGAGCTTTATACACCAGCACTTTCAGTTTCCGATAACTTAAATAAGTATTATGAATTTGGTGAGAGATACACAATTGGCAATCCAACATTAGCTACAAGGTATCATCAGGGTATGACACAAAATCAAACATCTGATTTAGTAACACCCGCAACATTTACATTCAACAAGGGGGATGTTTATTACCGTAAAAGAAAGATAAACGTAGGGGCTGAATACAATTATCAAATAAGGTCGTATGAGCAAGGTACAGCAAGGACAACAATGGATTTTCTTTTTGTAAGTCAAACATATACAGACCCTAACATAACCCCAGGGTCATCTCCCAATCAGAACCTTGTAGGATTTGTTATTGCATCTAATACAGACAGGGCAATACTCAACGTAACAACAGGGACATATAATTTCAGAATAGAAGGAGCTATAACAGTATCGTTTAATCAATTTGCAGAAATCTTTGCATACTACTTAATAGATAGTGCATCCAGGATAACGTACTTAGTTCCTATGCAACCTATAGCACAGGGGCCGCATACATTTTCATTTGATGTTACATTTCAAATGACACCAAACACAAGAATGTTTATTTTCGCATACTCAAATGGTAATTATCGGAACTCAAAAACGTATTCACTAACCGATGTTAAAATAACAAGAGAGTTACCATACACATTGCCTATTATGGATGCTCATTATTCTGATTATTTTGCAAGTTTAGCTAATTCAAACGGAAGAACATTTGTAGAAGAACCTAATACTGCAAGGGCTTATAACCCCGTTTTATTTAGATGGGGATTGCCGAACATTTTGAACACTGAAATAAATCAGGTAAGCAGGTTTACGGGGCTTAATTTTGATGAAATAGATGCTACCAAAGGTGCTATACAAATGCTTTTAGTAAGAGGCAGGGTATTGGAAATACTGCAAGAACGTGGTTGTGGGTGGCTTGGTATTTATGCTAAAATAATTCAAGATAATACAGGTGCTACCATACTTTCAACAACAGACCAAATACTTACAAAAAATAATATACAGTATTTGCAAGGAGAGTATGGAGTAGGTAATCAAAAGTGGAGCGTAGCAAAAACAAAGAACGGGTATATGTTTACTGATGCGGTAAGGGGCTATCAAGTAAGGAGGTCAACAGATGGACTTACTCCAATAAATGAATTATACTTTGGACAATACGGAATACGAGATTTAATTACACCTTACACAAGTAATTATTTAAGACCAAATGGAAAGATTGCAAAGATAATTGGGTACTATGATTATTTTGAAGAACAGTATGTAGTAATACTTCAAGG
>LV_Brine_h2_0102DRAFT_1000164_pt1 | contig 24677 bp, 17 predicted proteins | sample LakVidmifraction_3_FD_10600 | JGI IMG/M metagenome (IMG submission 10600)
AGCGGGGCATTAGCTCAGTTGGTAGAGCAGTTGACTTTTAATCAATTGGTCGATGGTTCAAATCCATCATGCCCCACCATTCTATGAGCAGTGAAAGTAAAGTATTAGTCGGCGGATTTACGCAAGTAACTAAACAGCAAGGTTTGCTAGTTAGTTATCAGAGCGGGGCATTAGCTCAGTTGGTAGAGCAGTTGACTTTTAATCAATTGGTCGATGGTTCAAATCCATCATGCCCCACCATTCTTTATATTTAAGAATGGCTGGAATCGACGGATTTACGTAAGCTTAATTAAATTAAGTGCATAGAGCGGGGCATTAGCTCAGTTGGTAGAGCAGTTGACTTTTAATCAATTGGTCGATGGTTCAAATCCATCATGCCCCACCATTCTATGAGCAGTGAAAGTAAAGTATTAGTCGGCGGATTTACGCAATCAACTAACTAGCAGCCTTGCTAATTAGTTATCAAAGGGGGGCATTAGCTCAGTTGGTAGAGCAGTTGACTTTTAATCAATTGGTCGATGGTTCAAATCCATCATGCCCCACCATTTTTAGACAATCCCTTCTTAATAGCGTCTTTTTAAAACTTCAACTTTTTATTTATAAACACCTTGAGCAGATAGCTGTTATTTAGCTTTATATTCTCGTATAATTCATCGTAATTAATGCAATATAGATGAAGTGGTCGAGAACATGAGTCTAGCTCAAACTATTATGCCTGAAGGCTATATTTTCCCTCCTAAGCCAGCACCGTTAACACAAAACGAACAAGGCGAATACAAAGCACGTATAAAGCAACTACTGCAAGAAAAAAATGCCGTATTAGTTGCCCATTACTATACCGATCCTGAAATACAAGCACTAGCCGAAGAAACCGGCGGCTGCGTTGCCGACTCGCTAGAAATGGCGCGTTTTGGTACACGCCACGATGCCGACATGATCATTGTAGCGGGTGTGCGTTTTATGGGTGAAACCGCAAAAATATTAACGCCTAACAAAACCGTGGTTATGCCAACGCTCGAAGCGACTTGTTCGTTAGACATAGGTTGCCCGGTAGATGAATTCTCAGCGTTTTGCGATCAGCACCCCGACCGCACAGTAGTAGTGTATGCAAATACTTCTACCGCAGTAAAAGCGCGTGCAGATTGGATTGTAACCTCATCGTGTGCACTGGAAATTGTTGAGCACTTAGATGAACTAGGTGAAAAAATAATTTGGGGCCCAGACAAGCACCTAGGTAGCTATATTCAAAAGAATACCGGCGCTGATATGATCATGTGGAATGGTGCATGTATCGTTCATGACGAGTTTAAAACTAAAGCTCTAAAAGACATGAAAGCGCTGCACCCAGATGCGGGCGTACTCGTACACCCAGAGTCGCCAGAGGAAATTGTTGCCCTTGCTGATGCGGTTGGTTCAACCAGCCAGTTAATAAAAGCAGCGCAAACAATGAGCAACAAAAAGTTTATTGTAGCAACTGACCGCGGTATTTTTTATAAAATGCAGCAACTATGCCCAGACAAAGAATTCTTTGCCGCTCCAACTGCCGGTGAAGGCGCTTCATGTAAAACATGTGCGCATTGCCCTTGGATGGCAATGAACGGCTTAAAAGCGATTGAAGAAGCTCTGATAGACCCCAAAGGTAAAGAAGTGTTTGTTGACATGGACTTACGCGAAGGCGCACTTAAATCACTTAACCGCATGCTTGATTTTACCGCCACAATGGCAAAGTAAAATTAACGAATATAAAAACGCACGTTAAGTTAACGCCTAAAAAACGGTTATGCCACCCGCATAGCCGTTTTTTGTGCACAGCATAAAAAATATGAATGATAAGTGAGCAGTTAAAAGCTCAAAACTAAAAATGCCTTGCACCTATGTCGGCTATTTCATACTATAGCGCGCTTGTTGCACTACCTAGTATGTAGCAACGCTGTGGAGGGATGGCTGAGTGGCTGAAGGCGCACGCCTGGAAAGTGTGTTTAGGTTAATCCCTAACGAGGGTTCGAATCCCTCTCCCTCCACCATTATTCAATATCAGGACGTCGCATGACGTCCTTTTTTGTGCCTGCAATAAAATTATATATGTTATTAAAAGCCAGTGGGTTAATCCAACTGACTTTTTAGTTTTATTATTTAACCGTAGTTAATACAATTAACGGCGTACGTCTTTTGGTGCGCCGCCTTCAGGCCAGTCGTTTGCTTTAGCGGCAAATGCTGGGCGTGCTAGGTGGCTAAAGTAAAATGCAATATCAACGGCTTCTTGGTCAGTTAAAATACCTTCTTGGCCAAGTGGCATGTTGCCTTTTATAAATGCAGCGGCGGTATAAGTACGTGCCATACCTGCACCGTCGTTAAATGAGTTATCGCCTGCTACTGCCGGGAACATGTAAGTGCCGTTAGGGTATAAGCCTTTGGCGTCCATTTGATGGCAGCTTGCACAGTGCTGCGCATACAGTGTTTTGCCATTTTCTGCGTTTGGCTCTAGGTCTTTGTTAATTGCTATAAAACCATTATTACTTTTTAAGTCATCTTTCGTTTTTATATCTTGCGATAAAAAGTTCATGTAGCTGACCATAGCTTGCATTTGTGTAGAGTCGGTTATTAATGGTTGGCCGTTCATTGAGCGTTGAAAACAGCCATTAATACGATCTTCAATAGTGTTTATTTTAGCATTACGGCTACGAAACTTAGGATAAACCACGTTCATACCTACATAAGGGGCTGCGTTAGCTACGCGGCCTTCGTTTAGGTGGCAAGAACTACAGTTTAGTTTGTTATTAACGTTTTCGGGTAATTGGCGGTAGGTATCGATAACTAATAAACGCCCGTAACGAATTAAATCAGATTCAGGGCTATTATCTAAATCGTTAATATTTGGCGTTGGTAAGGTGTTTGGGTGGCTTGCTGATAGGTTAGTAATTACTGGCGCATTGCTTAGCGCTTTTTGTATATCTGATTGTGGTTCGGCCGTTGCTTTTGTAGTAATGCTAGTTGCATTTTGGCTGGTTGCTTTTTCAACAGCAGTGGTTTTAGCGGTTGTTTGTTTAGCTGGTTCAGGTACTGGCTCAGAGCAAGCAAATAGCGCTAAGATAGCGCTTAAAATAGTAATGTGACGGAGTTTAAACATAATTTGACCCTAGGGTATAAAAGTATGTGGATTATACGCCTGAAAAACCATTTTCCTATTGCTTTAAATCGGTTTGCCGACGTTATTTGGCTAAAAGTTAGCGATTAAAAAAAACCATAATTTATTGTATTTAAAAATATAGTTAATAATTATTTAAAATGTATATTTTATTTTAATATTTAGGGCGTGTTGGTCATTAATAGTTACAATATTATGCTATTTAGCGGGCGATTTAATTGGACGGAAATTTATAGCTTAGTAATATAAAGCGAGGATTTAATAAGGGCCGCAATTGCAAAGGGGCTGTATAAAACAGTAAAACCATTATTGTGAGCATGGCTTTACTGTTTTGAGGGAAAGTGCTTAATACTTTTTCTTTGGCATTTTTAATTGTGTATCAAACTCATCCGGAAACAGTATAGTGCCGTCGTCGTCTTCGGTTGGAAAAACGGCAATAAGTAAGTCGTCGTCTTCTAAGCCGGGTGTCCAGCGGTTTATCCAATCTTGTGTGGGAATAGCTTTAGGCGTACAACCTTCCCATTCGCCAGTGGCCCATGCTTGTGCAAACTCGCGAGTTGGCCATACGGGTACGCAGTCGTCATCTTCGTTGGTGAGCATAACGCAGCCATCGTCATCGTTTAAAATCCATACTTGTTTAAATTGCTGTGTGGTTTCAAACATAAAAGCGAGTCGTTTTTTGGCACCAAGGCCTAAAATTACGTCGTGTTGTTCTGTGTTATTTGCTGTTGTCATAATTTGCTTACTCTAAGTTTATGGCTTGGTATTAAGTGTAAGTATATCGAGTTATATGACAGTGTGGTGAAAAGTTATTATTTAATTTACCCTATATAGATCTAATTTACGGCTCTGTAAGTATAAGTTTTATTATTAATTTGAGCGTTCATTCAAAAATACCCTTGAATGTTTACCAAATGGCCGCATTTACACACCATACTTGCTATTTAGGTTGAGCATTTAGTGCTTAGCCATTCCCACACAAAGGATCCACAATGTCGATTGATTTACTTGCCCCGTATAAATTAAACAGCACAATTGAGCTTAAAAACCGCGTATTAATGGCGCCGTTAACGCGCAGTATGGCTGATGATAACCTAGTGCCAACCCAAGCTATGGTTGACTACTACGCGCGCCGTGCAGATACAGGGTTAATTATTAGCGAAGCGACAATTATTCGCCCAGACGCGCAAGGCTATCCTAATACGCCGGGTTTATTTACTAGTGAGCAAATTCAGGGCTGGAAAAAAGTAACCGACGCAGTACATACCAATGGCGGCAAAATATTTGCCCAGCTTTGGCATGTTGGCCGTGTTGCTCACCCACACTTTTTTGATGGCGATGTACTTGCGCCATCAGCAATTGGTGTAGAAGGGACAGTTCCGCGCATGCGTGAGCTTACTTACATTACGCCAAAAGCGGCAACCACAGATGATATTAAAAGCTTAGTAGCCGATTACGCAAAAGCAGCCGAAAACGCAATAGAAGCAGGCTTCGATGGCATAGAAATTCACGGTGCTAACGGTTATTTAATTGATCAGTTTTTACATTATGCAGCAAATGAGCGCAATGATGAATACGGCCAAACGCCTGAGAATATGGCGCGTTTTGCGCTTGAAGTAACCGACGCAGTTATTGCTGTCGTTGGAAACGAACGTACCGCTATTCGTGTAACGCCGGGTGCTTATTTTAATATGACCGAGGATAGCCGCGACAAAGCCGTATTTGATTATTTGTTAGCTGAATTAGACACAAAAGATCTTGCTTACTTACATGGTGGAATTTTTGACGACAGCATGCGTTTTGACTCGCTTGAAGGCAAAAACACCTCTGAGTTTTTACGCGCAGGCTACAAAGGTACGTTAGTAGGTGTGGGTAGCTATAGTTTTGAGACAGCAAAAGAGGCGATTAACGACGCTAAGTTTGACTTAATTGCCATTGGTCGCCCACTTATTGCAAACCCAGACTACATAAGCAAAATTAGTAATAATCAACCGCTGGTAGAATACAATGCCGATATGCTTAGCGAGCTGGTGTAACTATTAGTTTTATAATTATTTAAAACGATTTTTAAGACAACCCATAAGCTTACTTTTGGGTTGTCTTTTTTTGTACATATTCCTGCCATAAATTTCCCATATTTGTTTAATTTTTATGTAAATAAAGTTCATCCCCGTTGTCATATTTAAAACTCATACTGCTCCCGTTTTCATAATAATTAATTTTTAATAATTAAAACTAAACGGGACAACAATGTACGCTTTAAAAAACAAATCGCTTTTGAGTATGGCTATAGCCATGGCTGTATCAACATCTGTTTATGCAAACGACAAAACTATAGAAGAAATAACCGTAGTCGCTAAGCCTACCAGCTACGCTAACAACGTTATTGAGCCTGCAATGCTTGAGCAACAAAGTTCGGTAGCAAGTATATTGTCGGTGATTGATAATTTACCGGGTATTAGCATAAACGAAGGTGATGCATTTGGTGGTGACGACTGGTCCACCACAATTACAATGCGTGGTTTTAGTATAGACGGTAACCAACAGCAATTAGGGATGACAGTAGATGGCATACCCAATGGTGGCTCTAATTACGGTGGCGGCGCTAAAGCTAACCGTTACCTAGACAGCGAAAACCTGGCTACAGTTGAAGTAGGCCAAGGTACGTCTGATATTAAATCGGCATCGCTGGAAGCGCTAGGCGGTACATTTAATTTTGTAAGTAAAGATCCCAGTCTCGAAAAAGGCACTACGTTTGCCTATACATCGGGCAGCCACGACGCCTCGCGTTATTATATTAAGCACGAAACAGGCACTGTTTTTGATAATACCCAAGCATACGTAAGCTACTCGCAAACCGACACCAGCCGTTGGATTGGCTCGGGAAGTAATGGCGGTAAAGACAACCAACATGCTGAGCTTAAGTTTGTATCTAATTTTAACGATTTAACCCTAACCGGACGTTTATCTTACGACGATGTAAGCGAAACTAACTACAACAGCGTGAGTATTGAACAATTTGAGCAAACACCTAATTGGGATCAATTAACGTGGAACTGGACAGGGGTTCCGCATTTTGATCAAATGTTTGCTGAAGGTTGGGGGACGCTACGTGAAAATACCTTAGGTTATTTAAAGTTTGAATATGCAATTTCGCCCACATCACTATTAACGATCAGCCCTTATTATCATAAAAACTCGGGGCGTGGTGACTGGATCCCACCATATTTAACAACCCCAGTTGATGAAAACGGCGAGCCAACAACACAAGGCGGTACTAATGCTGGCTCTTATGGTTTTGCTGATAGCAAGGGTAACCCACTTGCACCTAACTCAGGCTGTACAGCAAGTTTAAGTTGGCCGTGGGAGTCGGGGCCTGATTTAAATCCGGCATGTTACGACGATACAGCAACGCCCGTTATGTCTTATCGCCATACCCATTACAAAAAAGATCGTTTAGGCGTAACCGCTAACTATCAAGCGACGTTTGGTGATCACGATATTGAGGCTGGTTTTTGGTATGAGCAAAGCGAGCGAGAAGAGTCGCGTGATTGGCACAAAGTAATTGATGCACGTATTTTTCATCATTTTGAAAACACCCCTTACTGGACTCAGTACAAAAATACCTTTGATACAGATACGTTCAAATGGTACATCCAAGACTCTATTAACTTAGGTGATTTAACCTTAAATATTGGCGCTAAACAGTATTTAGTTGAGTTACAAAAGTACGACCACTTTGCTAACGAAAGCTCAGATAAAGTAGACAGCGACTCTGATGTTTTATTTAGTGGTGGTGCGCTGTACCAGTTAAATAACGATACCGAACTATTTGCAAGTTACAGCGAAAACTTTGCTGCAATTAAAGACGGGGTACTGGAGCGCGACAGTTCAACACTGACAGAAATAGAACCAGAAACAGCAAAAAACATTGATTTTGGTGTACGCTACCAAGCCGATAGATTAACGCTAAGCGCAACGGCCTACAGCGTTAAGTTTGATAACCGCATTACTTTTATTGCACCAGGCAGTGATTCAGGCGGGATTGACTATACTATTGGCACTAATGGTTCATACATAAATGTAGGGGGCATCGATTCTAAGGGGTTAGAGCTCTCTGCAAGCTATATGCTCACACCAAGCTGGAGTGTTTATTCGTCGTATACCAATAGCAGCTCTGAATATTCGTCTGATGATCCAAATGCATATGACTCACAAGGCGTATTACTACAAGATAAAGAGGGCAATACTGCAGCGCCAAGCTTTAAAAAAGGCGATAGCTTAATAGATACATCGGAAGATTTATTGGTTGTATCTACCGATTACTTTAGTGACGGCTTTCGTGTTGGTTTGTCGGCTAAATACACAGGTGAGCGTTTAGGTGCATGGCAAGACGAAGGCACGCGAGCACGCAATAAAGTAGACGGCTACACGGTACTCGACTTTAATGCCGGTTACTCAACCGATGTAGACGCAGGGCCATTTAAAGCCATTGATCTCTCGTTTGTTGTTTATAACATAACCGATAAAAGCTACTTAGCAGGTGGCACAGGTAATGGGACTACTTACTTTATTGGTGCGCCTCGTACTGCTGCGGTTACGTTTACTGCAGATTTTTAAGTCGTAATATAAATTATTTTAAGCCCATTATTAATGGGCTTTTTGTTATAAAAATAGGCCGGTAACAATATGAAAACGATTTTAAAAGTAAGTGCATTTAGTTTAATTGCCCTAGGAAGCGACTTTGCAGCGGCAGTACAAACAGCTGATCAAAATGTAGTGTTGGTAACGCTTGACGGTGTGCGCTGGCAAGAGGTGTTTAGTGGCGCTGATAAAAACCTTATTAATAATTCCGATTTTGTTAAAAAGCCAGAGCAGCTAAATACAGAGTTTTGGCATAACAGCTCTGCAAAACGCCAGCAACTGCTGATGCCGTTTATTACCCAAATTGTAGCTAAGCAAGGGGTAATAATTGGTAATAGAGAGCAAGGCTCTAATATGTCGGTAAGTAACCCGTGGTATTTTTCGTATCCCGGTTATAACGAAATACTTAGCGGTGAGGTAGATGAAGGTATTAATAGTAACGATAAAATCCCTAACCCAAATCACACTATATTAGAGCGTTTGGAGCACCAACCCGCGTTTAAAAATAACACCGCCTTATTTGGTAGCTGGGATGTATTTCCTTCAATACTTAATACTGAGCGCAGTAAGGTATATGTTAATGCCGGATTTATGCCAATTGAGGAGGATTTATTTGAAAATGCGCCACTTTTAAATGCCATGCAAAATGAAATTCCGAGCCCTTGGAGCAATGTACGATTAGACAGTTTTACTTATCGGTTTGCTAAGGCGTATATGTTAGCTAAAAAACCAAAATTATTAGTAATTAGTTTAGGAGAGACCGACGACTTTGCTCACGATGGTGATTACCACGCGTATTTAAAATCGGCAAAACAAAGTGATGCTTTTATAGCTGATTTATGGAATACCATTCAAACAACACCGGGTTATAAAAATAACACTACCCTCATTATTACCACAGATCATGGCCGTGGTAGTAACGCAAGCGACTGGCAGCATCACAGTTCAAAACGCGCCTTAGCAGCACTGCATTTAGGCGAAAATAAGTTTCCCGAGGGCATTATAGGCTCCGAACATATTTGGCTTGCCGCGATTGGCCCTGCAATAAAAGGCCAAGGCTTAGTTAAAACAACTACTGAGCTAAAACAAACGCAAATTGCCGCAACAGTGTTAAAGGCGCTTGGGCAAAATCCAAAGCAGATAAATTCGAATATGGCACCGGCGATTAATGAGATTGTAAAATGAAAATAATAACCGCGGTAGTATTAACCAACTTACTTGTAAGCTTTAGTGCTTTGAGTGCTCCCTCTAAAATATTATTTGGCTCGTGCGGGCATCAAGATAAAAGCATTCCTATATTCGATGCTATAAACAAAGAGCAGAGCGATTTATTTATATTTTTAGGTGACAATATTTATGGCGACACCAATAATATGAGCGTACTTGCTAATAAATACCAGCGCTTAGGGGCAAAGCCCGGTTTTAAAACACTAAAAGCGCAAACGCCTATTATAGCTATGTGGGATGACCACGATTATGGCCAAAACGATGTAGGTAAAGAGTATCCGCATAAAGAAGAGTCGCGGCAAATTATGCTCGATTTTTGGCAAGAACCTGCAAACTCACCACGACGCACTCGTCCCGATGGTATTTATACCTCGTATACGTATGGTGAAGGTGAGCAAACTGTGCAGGTGATTATGCCAGATTTGCGCTGGAACCGAGATGCGTTAAACGCAGTAAGTAAGTTGGAGTACGACACTAAGCGCAAACTAAATAATCAAGGCCCGTATAGCCCAAGTCATGTTAAAGGCGCGTCAATGCTTGGTGAGGCGCAGTGGCAATGGCTTGAACAAGAGCTTAAAAAGCCCGCGGCTATAAAGCTAATTGCCTCAAGCTTACAGCTACTTCCCGATTTTACAGGGTGGGAGTCGTGGGCTAATTTCCCCGACGATCGAAAGCGTTTATTTACACTGATCAAAAAGCATAAAGTAAACGGCGTAGTTATTATTAGCGGCGATACCCACTGGGGCGAAATTTCACAGTATAAGCACAACCTTGACTACCCACTAATAGAAATGACCAGTTCTGGCCTAACCGAAAAATGGAAAAATGTAAGCCCTAACACACACCGAATAGGGGACTTTACCCACCAGGTTAATTACGGCGATTTAAGCATAGACTGGCAACAAGCCGACCCGTCAATTTCATTACAGCTCAAAGATATTGATGGTAAAGCAATAATGCAAAGTCAGTTTAAACTCTCAAGCATTAGCCCTTATTAATTATCGCCCTTATAAAACGCACAGTAAATAGCATCACTACTGTGCGTATAAAATTTAACTAACCCGCTGATTTATTAAAGCCAATTTGCGCTAATCGCTACCCCTGTAATTGAAAATATCTTACACTCGTTTTATCTCAAGCAAGGACAGGTAAGTATGCTCAATATTATTCAATCAAACCGTATGGAAGCACTGCAAGCGCAGTTTCATCAGTTATTAAAAACCAACCCATTAGCAAGCCCATTCGACAAAGAAGTGGTACTGGTGCAGTCACCGGGTATGTCGCAGTGGCTAAAAATTGGTTTGAGCGAAAACTTAGGTGTAGCGGCGCAGGTGGATTTTCCGCTGCCTTCGAGCTTTATTTGGCAGTTGTATCAGCAACTTTTACCAAATGTACCTAAAGAGTCGGCGTTTAATAAACCCAACCTTGCATGGAAACTGTTTGCTATTTTACCAAGCTGTGTTAATGAGCCACTGTATTTACCGCTAAAAACCTATTTAGAGGGCGATATTGACGGCCAAAAAACCTTTGCCTTGTGTGAAAAAATAGCCGACGTGTACGACCAATATTTAATGTACCGCCCGCATTGGATTGCCACATGGGATAGCGGTACAGATGAACTTGATGATGTTGATGTAACCATAGCCCCGTGGCAACCTGATTTATGGCGACGCATTGTACAGTTAAGCCTAGAGCTTGGGCAAAGTCAGTTTCATCGCGCGAATATGCAAGGACAACTGCTGGCAGCGCTTGAGACAATGGACAACAGCTTATTACCACAACGCATTAGTTTATTTGGTATATCGGCCATTGCCAGCTCGCAGCTTGAAGTATTTACAGCGCTGAGTGAAAAAACCGAGGTATTTTTATTCTTTTTTAATCCCAGTGAGCATTATTGGGGCGATATTATTGATGAAAAAACCGCCGCTAAAATAAGTGCAAAATACGCCAAAATGCCGCTGGTGGAAGCGCAGCAAAAAAAGCAAACTAATCCCGATGAAGAATACTACTTTATAGGCAACCCACTGTTATCCTCGTGGGGTAAATTAGGTCGCGATTACTTTGAGCAGCTAGTACAGCTAGACGCCCGTTGGATTGATGGTTTTATTGATGTGTTTGACGACACCTTACTTGGGCAAATACAAAGTGAAATTTATCAGCTAGCGTTTAAAGGTGAGTCACTGACCGATAACAAAGAGTGGTTTATAAACGACGAAGGTAAATTGCCTATAAGTGCAACCGACACCAGTATTACGCTAAGCGATTGCCATACACCGCTTCGAGAAGTTGAGCGCCTGCACGACTACTTACTTAATTTATTTAATCAAAACCCTGCGCTTACCCCCAAAGACATAATAGTAATGATGCCCGATGTAGGCACTTACAGCCCGTACATTGAAGCCGTTTTTGGTGGCGCACAAGGCAGCCGCTTTATTCCTTACGCACTTGCCGATTTAGCCATAGAGCAAGAAAAACCCGTACTTAGCTCATTTGCGAGTTTAGCTAATTTACCGTTTTCGCGCTTTGGTGTGTCGGATATTCTCGATTTATTACAAGTGACACAAATAGCCGAAAAATTTGGCCTGGAGGCACACGAGTACGAGCAAATTCAATATTGGCTGGAACGTGTTGGCGTTAAATGGGGCATAAATGCCGATCATAAAAGCAGCTTTGATTTACCCGCTATCGATTTAAATACCTGGCAACACGGGCTTAACCGTTTATTACTAGGTATTGCGATGCGCGACGAGCAATGCCCGTTTAACGGCATTTATAGCGCCGATGAAGTAGAAGGCATGGCGCTTGATACGCTTAATAAGCTAGTGCATTTTATTGATGTGCTACAAAGCTTTAAAGAGCAATTAACGCCCGACGATACGCTTACCAACAAAGCGCATGTTTTAAGCGAGTTGCTTAGTGCAATTTACGAGAGCGAAAGCGACGACAGCTGGGATTTATTGGTGCTGCAAAACGTGCTCGAAGAGTTACAAAAGCATCATAATAATGGCGACTACAGCAAAGCGGTATCGCAGCGTATTGTTAGTTACTTAATTAAACAAGGCATTCAAGAAAAAGGCGTAGGGCAGCGGTTTTTAGTGGGGCAAGTTAACTTTTGTACCCTAATGCCAATGCGCGCCGTGCCATTTAAAGTGGTGTGTATGCTGGGTTTGAATGATGCCGACTACCCGCGTAATGTACAGCCGATTGGTTTTGACTTAGTGCCTTATTCTAAAAAACAAAAAGGTGACCGATCACGTAAATTAGATGATCGTTACTTATTTTTAGAGGCGCTACTCAGTGCCCGCGATAACTTATACATGAGTTACATTGGTCGCTCGTGTTTTGACAACCAGCCGCGCATGCCATCAACCCTTGTGAGCGAGCTGCTAGAATATATTGGGCGTAGCTTTGCATTAAGCGACGACAGCGAAAAATCACTGCCAGAGTGTTTAATTAGCCAACAGCATTTACAGCCCTTTAATAGCCATTATTATTTAGCCAATGAGCAAGCAAACACTGTGCTGAGCAACCACAGCTATAATCCAATTTGGCTGCCAAGTGAGTCAATAACCCCACAAGTCGTGAGCGCGCTTAATGCAACACCGCCTGAGCAGTTAGAGCTCGATGTGTTTATTCGCAGTGTTTGCAACGCCCAAGAAAGCTTTTATCAACAAAGTTTAGGATTGCGATTACCGCAATTTAACGAAGTAGTAAAAGACGAAGAGCCCTTTAGCCTAGACGCATTGCGCCGCTATTTTTACCTTGATGAAATACTCGAAGCCAACATTAACGAGCTGCCACTTAGTACAGAACAAATATTGCAACGCGGCGAACTACCACAAGCCAACGTAGGTAGCTTAATATTTGAGAGCATGCAGCACCGAGTAGACGCATTGGCAGGGCAAGTGAAAGAGCAAATTAAAGGGGGCAAAAGCGACCCTATAGAGGTAGCCCTCGAACTAGAAGACACTAAAATAGAAGGCTGGTTAAACCATATTTATTTGCAAAAACAAGTGTTTTATCGCAGCGCTAGTATAAAAGCGAAAGATTTAATTAAAGGCTTTATTTATCACCTAGTAGCGCAAAGTATGGAGCAACAAGTAGAAACGCTAATACTTGGGCTTGATAAACAAGTTACCTTTGCGCCAATAAGTAAAACCGATGCCGATGCATTGTTACTTGATTGGTTTGAGTTATACAAAGCACTGCGCAACGAACCCGTGGCGTTTTTTCCGGTAAGTGGTTACGAGTACGTAAAAAGCGGCGGCGATATAGCAAAAGCCATGAGTAAATTTAGCCCGCAATACATAGGGCGAGGCGAGGGTGAAAACCCCTATATTCGCTTAACGGTACAATCGCTCAACGATTGCCAAGACGAGTTTATACAGTGGAGCGATAAATTACTCGCCCCGTTATTTGCACACGCTAAGGAGAGTGACCATGCAAGCGCTTAATCCACTTACTATGCCACTAACAGGGCAAAGCTTAATTGAAGCCAGTGCCGGTACGGGTAAAACGTATACAATTACTGGCCTATATTTACGTTACTTATTGGGAATGCAAATAGCCGATGATGCAAACTCGCTATTAAATAAGCCGCTAAGCGTTGAGCAAATACTGGTGGTAACTTTTACCGATGCTGCCACGCAAGAAATTAAAGACCGCGTGCGTAATCGCATTATCACCGCGCGCGATGCACTTCTTGGGCAAGATCCAAAAGATGAGCTTATAGCAGGAGTTATAGCTGCCGTTGATGATAAACACCGCGCCTTTGATTTACTCGATGCAGCGGCTAAATCGATGGACGAAGCGGCTATTTTTACCATTCATGGCTTTTGTCAGCGCATGCTAAAACAACACGCGTTTGAGTCGGGTGTGGCGTTTAACTTAGAGTTTATTTTGGATGAGCGCGACATATTGCTCGAAACCATTAAAGATTTTTGGCGCGCCTTTGTATATCCACTCAATAAAGAAAAAACCGATGCTATTTTAGGTGTATTTTCCGCGCCAGAAGCTTTGTTTGGCAAAGTGACGAGTATTTTAAATAAAGCGAATGCGCAAATTACCCCGCAAGTAAACTTAGATGACGTATGGCAAGCGCGTGACGAGTATATAAGCCGAATACCTGCATTTAAAAAAGCGGTGTTAGAGCAAGAGTTTATAGCTGCTATTAAAGGCTCTGGCTTAAGTGGTTCTAAAACGCCAGGGCGCAAAGGCAGCCTTGCAGCACTTGAAGCTTTTTGTTTAGGCGGCGATTTGTTTTTTGAATTTGGTACTAGTAAATACTCGTTTGAGATATGGAGTAGCGAAAACTTAAGCGATATAAGCAATTATAAAAAAAATCAGCCACTGTTTACACATTCATTACTGAGTCAATTTGACGAGCTTGCTGCACTTAATAACACCATAAACCAAGGGTTAGCAATTGCTGTTGTGCAGCATGCGGCAAAGTGGGTAAAAGCAGCCGTAATAAAGCGCAAGCAAGAGCAAAGCGTGATCACCCCAGATGATTTACTTAGCAATTTACACAGCGCATTAAATAACGAGCAAGGCAATGTACTGGAGCAAAAAATTGCTCAGTTGTTTCCGGTGGCTATGATAGATGAGTTTCAAGATACCGATCCGATTCAGTATGGTATTTTTAGTAAAATTTACCAGCAAGAGCACACTACACTGGCGATGATTGGCGATCCTAAACAAGCTATTTATGGTTTTAGGGGCGCAGACATTTTTACCTATATTGGTGCCAAGGAAGCGGTGCAAAAACAGCAGCAATTTACGCTAGGCACTAACTTTCGATCTAGCAGCGATGTAGTAAGCAGCGTAAACAGCTTATTTGGTAAGCACGCTAACAGTTTTATTTATAACGATGCCATACCGTTTAATGCAGTAGCAGCTAAAGGTAAAAAAGCTGACGAGTCGTTTTTGATTGACGGACAAGCAGCCACTGCGTTTGAATTTTGTGTATTTAGCGACACCGCCGCAGATGAAAAAAACAAGCCGACAGGCAAAGCCATTGGGCAGCAGCACTTAGCCACCTTTTTTGCCAATAAAATAGTCACTTTACTAACGCAGGCCGAGCAAGGGCGAGCCTGTATTGGTGAACAGCCAGTAAGCGCTGCAGATATTTGTATATTAGTGCGTGACCGTGTTGAGGCGCAAATAATGAAAAAGGCCTTAAGCAACGCTAAAATTGCCAGCGTGTATTTATCGCGCGAGAGTGTGTTTAGCCAAGAGCTTAGCCATCACTTACTTAATTTTTTAACTGCGTTGCATGGCCAGTATGATGAGTCGCTATTACGTGGGGTGTTAGCAGGGCCGTTATTTTGTTTAAGCTATAACGAAATATATGCACTGGCAGATGACGAGGCACAATGGCAAGAGCACTTAAACTTTTTTGCGCAACTTAACCATATTTGGAACAAGCAAGGCGCTATGGCAATGCTTGAGCGCTTAATGAGCCACAATCAACTTAGTGCTAAATGGCAAGGCTTAGGCTACAACGTTGAGCGCTGGCTTACCGACTTTAGGCACCTTGGCGAAATACTACAGCAAAAACAAATTGAGCTTGAGGGCACACTGCGTTTACTGCGCTGGTTTGCACAAAAGGTAAGCCAGCAAGATGGCGAAACAGTGCAAGTACGCCTAGAGAGTGACGCTAATTTAGTTAAAATAGTGACTATGCACGCCTCAAAAGGGCTTGAGTATCCGCTGGTATTTATGCCCTTTGCTAGTGGCTATCGTGAAACAAAAGAAGCGCTGTATCATAATAATGGCACACTAATTTACGATTTAAGTAAAGGGGATGACGCACTGCAAAAAGCAGAGCAAGAGCGCCTTGCCGAAGATTTACGCTTACTGTATGTAGCACTCACTCGCGCGGTACACTTTTGTGCTATTGGCATGTATAACATTGGCCAGGGGCAAAGTAGCCGTTTGGCAATACAAAGCAGCGCCCTGGGGCATGTGTTATTTGCAGGGCTTGAAATTACGAGCAGTCAAATTTGGCGTAACCATTTAGCCGATTTTTGCAGCGAGCATACAGGTATGGATTATCAGCAATTCACCTCAGAGGATTTATTAGCTCAAGGTACTTTAAGCTTTAATAATAACGTTGATGCTCAGCAAACATTGAGTATAAATAATGTAACAGCCAATATTGAGCGTAATTGGCGAGCAACTAGCTTTAGTGCGCTGAGCTTTAAAAAGCATATCGACCACCTAGCGCCTGGGCGCAGTGATGAGGATCATGAAAAAGATGAATTTGCCGTACAAGAAGACGAAGCACCTTCTGCGTATAGCTTTCCTAAAGGGGCAAAACCGGGGAGTTGTTTACACGAAATTTTTGAGCAAATAGATTTTACTAGCCCAATAGAGCACCCAGTTAATAAAGAGCACAATTTAGCAGACGTTATTAAACGCAGCCTAGAGAAGTACCATATTAGTGAACACTGGCAAGATGTCACTCAGCAGTGGATATTAGACGTTCTTGCTTGCCCGCTTAATGGCGATAGCAATGTTAATGCTGATGCCTCAGGTAATAGTACCTCAGGTAATAATATCTCAGGTAACAGCTCTTTAGTTAATAGTAATGGCCTGAGCTTAAGCCAACTAGCGCCAAGCGATTGCCTAGTAGAAATGGAGTTTAACTTACCGCTTAAAAGTTTAAGTGCGCCGCAGCTTAATGAAATTCTTATAAAACATTTTGGTTTTGAGCACAGTAAGCTCGAATTTAGCCACGTAAAAGGGCTGTTAAAAGGTTTTATCGATTTAATATTTTGCCACCAAGGTAAATATTATATTTTAGATTATAAATCTAATTACTTAGGTAGTAACGCTGCTGATTACGAGCACGATATGCTTGAGCAAGCCATGAGTAGCCACCAGTACCATTTACAGTATTTAATTTACACCGTAGCGCTGCATCGTTTGCTAAAACAGCGTATAGCTGATTACTCAGTTGAAACTCATTTAGGCGGCGTGTATTACACCTTTTTACGCGGCATGCCAGCTGGGCAAGGTGTGTACTTTAAAAAGCTCACCACTGAGCAAGTGACTATTTTAGATGGTTTGTTTAGCCAAGGAGCCATGTTATGAGTGAACTAAATAATCAACCGGGCCTTTTTGATCAAGAGTTTGATCAAGAGTTAGATCAGGAGCTTGAGCTAAATGAGCAAAACCCTACTTTAAGCACAGCAGTGCCTTTACTTACCTATTTACTTAGCGAAAACCGCATTCGCATTGTGGATGTAAAGTTAGCTGAAATGCTCAGTAAAAGTAACAGCGATAGTGAAAAGGCGCACAATGAGATGTTTTATCTGGTGCTATTACTGTGTTTATCGCAGCAAAGCCAGCATAGTTGTTTAACCTTAAGCGAGGTTGATTGGAGTAACCCTTTTAATTTACGCCGCAGCGACGTTAGTAAAGCACAAGGGAGCGTGCCAGATAAGCTAAGCCCGTTTAGTGAAGAGTTTAATTATGAGCAGGTGCTTAGCTATTTACAAAACCATACAAGCGTTGGAGACAACAAACCACTGCAACTGTTTAATCAACGCCTTTATTTTGCGCGCCTTGCCGGATACGAGCAAACATTAGCGAGCCGTTTACTAACAATGAGCGAGCGTAAACTTAATATAAATAATGAGTTATTAGCTGCGCTACTTAATGAGTATTTTACACCCGATGTAAACATTACCACCGATTGGCAAAAAGTAGCCTGTGCTATTGCAGCCACCAAAGGTTTTAGCGTTATTACTGGCGGCCCAGGTACTGGTAAAACGACCACTGTGACTAAATTACTCGCCATTTTACAGTCGCTTTACAAAACCGCACCGCTGAGTATTAAGCTGGTGGCACCCACAGGTAAAGCCGCAGCGCGCTTAAGCGAATCAATTTTAGGCGCTAAAGATAAGCTCACTAATATACCCGCTGATATTAAAACGTTAATCCCCGAAAGTGCACAAACTATTCACCGATTATTAGGGGTAAAACCCTTTACCAATAAATTTAGGCACAATAAAGCGAATCCACTGCATTTAGATGTGTTGATTATAGATGAAGCCTCAATGGTAGACTTATCGCTGATGGCAAAACTAATTGAGGCATTACCTGCACATGCACGGTTAATACTCTTAGGTGATAAAGATCAACTGGCCTCGGTAGACACCGGCAGCGTAATGAGCGACTTATGCCAAGGGTTAGTACTGGGGCAAACACCTGGTTATTCACCTGCACGATGTGATGAGCTAAATAACTTATGCTTTAACGGCGAAGCTAAATTAATAGCGCAAAGTAATAGCGCGTTTAAACTTGCCGATTGCATTGCATTTTTACAACACAGCTACCGCTTTGATGCACAAAGTGGTATTGGTCAACTTGCGTTAGCGGTAAATACCAATAACACAGGTGTTTTAAATTACGTTGAGCAAGAAAGTGTTGAGGGGCGTTTTAAGGATGTGATTTTAGATTACGACTTTATAGCTAAACCTATCGAAAAATTGGTTAAAAGCGCTGCAAGTAAATACACACATTACCTTAGTTTAATTGCTCAAGGTGCAAGCGTTGCAGAGGTGCATAAAGCCTTTGCAAGTTATCAGTTACTGGCCGCGGTGCGTGAAGGTGATTACGGAGTTAATAGTTTAAATCAGCGTATTGAGCGCGTTTTACAACAACAAGGACTTATTACCCTAAGCCCGAATCAGCGCCATTATACCGGTATGCCAATAATGGTAAGCCAAAACGATTATCAGCTTAAGTTGTTTAATGGCGACATTGGTATTTTAATGCCCGATGAAAGCGGCCAGCTTAAAGCACTATTTATAGACGAGCAGGGGAATCAACGGGCGTTTTCGGCAGCACGCTTACCTGCGCACGACAAAGTATATGTAATGACTATACATAAATCACAAGGATCAGAGTTTAGCTACACCGCCATGGCATTGCCGCCGCTAAAACAAGCCCGCATGGGGATAAATAGGCAGTTAGTGTATACCGGCATAACGCGTGCTAAAAATACCTTTGAGCTGGTGGCAGATAAAAAAGTATTGTTACTGGCAATGAATAAAAGTGTGTCTAGGGCATCTGGTTTATATGAGCGTTTAAAGCTTGAATGATTAAGCTTTTAGGTGGGTGCAATAAAAAGGGTTTGCCATGGCAAACCCTTTTTATATATAACCTTTAAGTTAGCTCAGATTAATAGTAACCACTTCTGTGCTGGCATCTTCATCTTGTAAGCTATTAATTGGCACTTTTGGAATATCTGGTTTGTCTAGGGCAATATCGCCACCATCAATTACTTCGCCAGTTTGCAAATTAGTAAAATCAAATAACTGGTTATCTGCTAAATGCGACGGTACAACGTTCTGTATAGCGGTAAAAATACTTTCTATACGACCTGGGTGCTCTGCGTCCCACTTAGCTAGCATAGCTTTTGTGTGTTTGCGCTGTAGGTTTTCTTGCGAGCCACATAAGTTACACGGAATAATAGGGTAGCCCTGTACAAAGGCATATTGGCTAATATCGCTTTCTTTACAGTATGCAAGTGGGCGAATAACCATATGTTCACCGTTATCGCTCATTAGCTTAGCTGGCATACTTTTAAGTTTGCCGCCGTAAAACATATTTAAAAATAGGGTTTCTATCATGTCATCGCGATGATGGCCAAGCGCAATTTTAGTTGCACCTAACTCTTTAGCAGTACGGTATAAAATACCCCGGCGCAGGCGCGAACAAAGTGAACAAGTCGTTTTACCTTCAGGAATAATATCGGTCACTATGCTGTAGGTGTCTTCTTCTACAATTTTGTATTCAACATTTAGTTTATCTAGATACTGGGGTAAAACGTGCTCAGGAAAGCCAGGTTGCTTTTGATCTAAGTTAACAACAAATAGCTCAAACTTAATCGGTGCTACACGCTTTAAGTGTTGCAGCATGTCGAGCATAGTGTAGCTATCTTACCCTTATGTGCAATACTTTTATTAAAAAACCTTATACTTATTTGTTTTAATTGTCCTTATTGTTTAATAAGCTTTATAAAAATAATCATAAATAGAAAGCCCGTTAGTTATTGGCGTAAATAAAGTTTTATAAATATAAATTACTTTCCGTTTTGAAAAATATATAGGTAGTTTTATGTATAGTATCGTCTTCCAATTACAAATTGAATACCTTTAGAACAACAACCAAATTAGAAGTGGTTTTTGATGAAAAATATGACAAAGTCGCTTGGTGATAATAAGTCTTAAATTGGCCAGTCAAGTTCATCCAGTAGAACTCACGGCACTTTAGTCGGCTTAGAGCGAAAAGCGGACATTCAGGTGAGTAGTCATTAACTTGGTAAGAATAAGAAGAAACTTCCCTCTTTTTTACATGTTAACATAAGCTACAGAAAGCATAATATTTATATTTGGCAATAACTTACAATATCTGGTATTAATATAAGTTTATAAAGTAAGGATGTTTTCGCGCTAAAATAGGGGAAGTGTCCTCAGATAAAGCTGTGATATTTCTAAGGAACTCTCGTGATTAATCATATTAAACGTAAGCGTAAAAGAATGGCTAAAGTTCAGCGTCGTTCATATTCTCCTAAGTTGCAAAACACTAGAAGTACTATTTATAGACACCTAATTGCTGATAGTTACTCAGATAAAATTTTATCTCATCTTGATGCTGGTTTTGAGAAAGACTTATTTTTAGCAACGCTAAGAAATTTGTCAGATCATGGGAACCCTGTTCGGTTTAATAATTTCGCTTATTGTATGAGGGAGATTATTGGGATAATACTTGCCAAGTATTCAAGTGATGAAGATATTAAGAAATGTAGCTGGTACATAAAACCCCCGGATACCGAAGTTACAAGGTTACAACGTGTTGTTTATGCAGTCTGCGGAGGGATGGAGGTAGACTACGTACGAAGCACGATCTTAGAAATAGAAGAAGACGAAGTTGATGTTTTAAGTGAGACATTATCTGGTTTTAGTAAAAAGTTTAATCAATTAAGTAAATTCACTCATGTCAGGTCATCTAAAAACTTCAATATCAGTGATGAAAAATGCGAAGAACTTTCTAAAGCTGTTTTAAAATTGACGAGCGATATTCTTTCTTTAATCGATGATTGTCGTAAAGAAATTCAATGGAAAATTGATGAGCAAGTAAGTGATACCGTCATCGATACATCAGTCCAATCTACAATGGATGGGTTAGATATATTATCCACTCACGGAATGGTTAATTATATCGATTTGGATGAATATTCTGTCAGTGGCATAACTAGCCAATCAATTGAAATTGTTGGAAGAGGAACTGCTTATTGTATTTTAGAATGGGGTTCTAGATCTGATATGAGAAATGGTGATGGAGCTTCAATTGAAACTGATTTTCCTTACAATTTCACTGCACATGTCTCATTAACTAATTTGGATGATGTTCACATACCTGAAAACCATATGGATATTGATAATAGCTCATGGTATGAATAGAAATATAAAAAGGCATTTAAATGCAATCAAAACAGTGGGTCATGATTCACTTCGCTACACATTCCAACCCACGATTTTAGTCCACTTAACGCGGCGTTAGCTCTTCAAGGATAGTCATGTACCAACAAAAATATTGGAATCAACTCAAAGAATTAAAAGTACATGTCTACTATGTTCAAGGTTATGCCGTTAAACAGAATAAATATGATCAAATTATAAATATATTTCTGGCTATAACTTCGTCTTCAAGTATCGCTGCTTGGGCATTGTGGAAAGAGTACCAATTTGTTTGGGCTTGTATTATCGCAGCTTCACAAGTGATAACTGCGGTCAAACCTCTACTACCATTCAAGAAAAGGTTGTCATCATTAAATAAACTTGGTGACATGCTTTCTCTGATAGCATTAAAAGCGGAACGCGATTGGTATTTTGTAGCTGAGGGGAAATGGAGTGTAGAGGAGATTCATACAAAATGGGCTGATTTAAAGGACGATGCTCTAGCCGCAGAATATAAATGTTTAAATGGTATAACTTTACCAAAAGATAAATCAGTTCTTACCTCAGCCGAAGTCGAAGCTGATATATATTTAAAAACAACATATCATTAAGGAAATATACTATGACTAAATCACAAAATAATAACCCAAAGCCAACAGGGCAAAGTCGCACGGATGCATTAAATAAACAATTGCCACCGTCTTCAACTTCAACGCCAATGCCCAAAGTAAAACCACCAGAGCAAAAGCAAGGTAACTGAGTAAAGCTAACAAAAAATTATGGTGGGAATTTTACTCGCTGAAAAAGCGCTCCTAAAATCCCCATATTTAAGGCGTTATGCATTCAAAGAGGACATGTCATCTCATATGTTAAACAAACTTTTAAAAAATCCAATATCGTGGTTTGTTGCTTTCACCCTTGGTTTTGGAGTGGTTATATTCGGACTTTACTTTAAGAAATTTTCTGGTGAATTCAGTGCTAGCCAATCCGATTGGGGAAGCTTTGGCTCATATGTTGGAGGTACTATAGGGGCTGTATTTGCATCATTATCATTCCTAACATTGGTATATACAGTTTACTTGCAGAGAAAAGAGCTGAATTTAGCAATCGAAGCCCTTAATAAAAGTGCTGATGCAAATGAACAACAAGTAGAAAATAATAAGCTCCAAAAGTTTGAATCTACGTTTTACTCCCTATTGGAGCTTCATAATAATGCATTGAAAGACTTGATGTCATCAAGTTCCCAATACAAAAGTATTCCAAATCGTATTGAAGAGCAGTATATATCTTTAGAGGCAGAGTTTTTGAAAATAAAACAGAAACTAATTTTAGAAGATGAATTGCTATCACAATACTTTAGAATTCTTTATCAACTGCTAAAATTTGTAGCAAAAAATAATGTGAAAAACTCAGGTAAACACTTTGATGCAGCAATACTTAGTAATAAAAAATCAATTGAAGAAAATAATAACGAAGAAAAAATGTACGTGAGTATTATTCGTGGTTTTGTACCAGTCAATTTGTTACCTGTTCTTGCACTAAACAGTATCCCATCTTACAACTGCATAAATAATCTTGACTTGTATTGGGAAATGTTAGAAAGGTACGAGTTTTTAGAGCATATTAAGCTCGAAAACCTTAACAAAGGACTATCTGCATTTACAATCCTAAATAACTACGCATTTGCGCTTGGTCATAATGATTTTATAGAAAAAAAGTATCATCAACTAAAGGATGAACATTTAAATTTATGTGACTTAGAGTTAACAGAAGGTTGCTATCTTCATACTAGGTGTGAAGCTAGAGTGTGAAGATCAAATAAAAACAGAGGGTTACGTTTCGCTCCACAGTATAATACAATTTTAGTCCGTTTAATGCGGCGTTACGAATGTCCGGAAATGGCACTTTGAGGAAGTTCGGCTTGGAGCGAATAGCGTTCATTGACCGTTAATATTTTAACGGTAGAAATTAACCAAAAGCCAACATTAGCTTTTGGTAATTCAAAGCCTAAAGTTGCCATATTTATTTAAGTATTATTAGTTATTTATACTTGGTATTTTCTTGTTTTTTTTCAGAGTTATGATTTTCTCAAACTAAAAAAATGAACATCATATATTTTATATCCTTGGTAGTTTTGAACGTCAAAAAGTGGTAAACCTCAAGGACAACAACTTAAGGAATAAATAATTGAACGCTACTTATAAAACTTTAATTACAGTATCCATATTTTTTTTATCATTACCCGTTTTGGCAGATGATAAGGTTTCAAATGTATCTATTACTTTCTTTGATGATTACGGGGATATACTAAAAAGTATTATTCCTTTAATCGTTGCAATCGTTACTGCTGGAGTTGCTATTTTTGTGACGAAAATAGCGCGTAAGGCACCTGATGCCGCTGTGAAGTTAGAGCAACTTAAGTTTATAGAGGGGCTGGTTTATGATAAAGCCTGGTCTAAGCCTGAAAGTTACTTTGTTGTTGAAGAGGCCTTTAAGCTCTATTACAAAACATACATTCCGATAGATATCATCAAGTTATTAGCTAATGTAGAAGAGCGTTTTTTTGCATTTTCATATTATGCAAATGTGGGGGGCCTAATTTCGTTTGATAAACAGAGGGGTAAGATAAAAAGTTTGAGTGAAAAAGGTAAAAATTTACGCATTGGAGCATTACTTTCCTTAGGAATTATGTTCTTACATTTTTGCTTTATATCTTTTGTGTTAGCAATATTTCTGTTTTCAAAATCTAATTTTTTAGGTGTTGCTTTAGGTTGTATTTTTACTATTTTTTTCATTTTCTTTGGGTGGGCGGCATATTCGTCTTTCGATAATATGATTGATCTAAAAGCAAATTTTAGGCGTTTTGAAAGCAAGCTAGAGGGTAAATTTGAAGCAACAGAAATAAATACATCAGATATGACAATAATAATATTCTCTATCATTATTATTGTCATCCTATGGTTAGCTTTCCTTTGTATCAATTACTTTTAACTAAATAAGCATAATCTATGTCTGGTTTTGTATCAAAGCTGCATTTTTAAAATCATGTAGTCGATTTCCGCTATTGGCACTTAGCTGAAATTCAGCAAAGAGCGATAACCGGACGGTCAGGTTAGTCGTCATTAGATTAGTAATAATAAGAGAAAGCTTTCCTTCTCTCGCATGTTTAAATAACCTACAGTAAGTTA
>LV_Brine_h2_0102DRAFT_1000173_pt1 | contig 24012 bp, 23 predicted proteins | sample LakVidmifraction_3_FD_10600 | JGI IMG/M metagenome (IMG submission 10600)
CTTATAAAACGATACTGGAGCATAATTAAATCACCCAACCACAGCCCTTACTTTTCATCTAAAAAAGAAGAAAATATTTCGATAGTAAGTAAGATAAGAGAGATTGAAGCAATAAGTAAAAAACAAAAAGCAAATGCCTAAAGTTCGTAAAACAAAAAACCTCCCGTTAAGGAGGATTTTTACTACCCAAAGTAGATTAGTTCTTTTAAGTGTTTTGTAGAGTATTAACCTCTGTAACTGTTTTTGGAGTGTAATACTGCGGTTGATTAACCACTGTGCCGCTTGGTAAAAGTTGGATGATACTGTTCATAGTTACACCGCCCACTACTCCGTTAAAAGTAGAATCCGCAATAACTGGACGAACAAGTACGCTGGTTGAAGGAAAACTAAGCAATTGACCTTGTGTACCACGTACAGCATTGCTGTTTACTTGGTAGATAGAGCATAAAAAAGCGTTTTGATTTGCCATTTTGATTTAATTTTAGAATGAATGAATGTTTTTTAAAGAATAAAAATAAGTAAAATATCAATATAAATATAAAAAATGTCTGACTATGTTACATTTAAAACAAGTTCTCCATCAGGGGATTTAATCTCATTCTTGTCTGGAATGAAGCAAATTTATTCAGATACAGGCAAAAAAAGCGTGGTTTATCAGAGATTGAATATGCCTGGCATATCATACATGGGAAGTTTGCACCCTTTTGAAAATGAATCAGGTGAGCCTATTTGTATGAATAGGTATATGTTTGATATGCTTTATCCTTTATTAAAATCACAGGAATATATTGAAGATTTTTTAGTGTATAATGGGGAGCAAGTTCAATTTGACCTTGATAATATACGACTTGAAAGATTTACCAATCAGCCGAATGGTAGTTTGAATCGCTGGTTTAGCTATATTTTCCCTGATATGGCATCGGATTTATCTAAAAAATGGATAAATGTTCCATGTGGAACAATATATAAAAAATATAAAGATAAAATCATAATTAATTTTACCGAAAGACATAGAAACCACATATTGACATACCATTATCTTAAACCACACCAAGATAAAATAATGTTTGTTGGACTAAAAAAAGAACGTGACTTGTTTTGCAATAATTGGGGGCTTGATATACCTTTGATTGAAGTAGAAAACTTTTTACAATTAGCAAAAATAATTAAGGCGTGCAAGTTCTTTTTAGGTAATGCAAGCATGTGTTATCAGATAGCGGAGGCGGTAAAATCAAAAAGATTATTAGAGATATTCCCTTTGCACCCCAATGTTATACCAGTTGGAGAAAACGCTTTTGACTATTATCATCAAATATCAATGGAATACTATTTTAATAAACTACTGAAACAATGATAAAAATAAGTGATTGCACGTTAATTTGTGCCGATACCTATAATTACGGGGGGGCTGTAGCTTCTCTTAAAAAAAGTATGGCTCAATGTAAATTCGAGCAAGTTATATTTTTCACAAATATACCTTTGAATTTAGAAGGTATAACTGTTATACAAATACCGGAACTTAAAGGTAAAGATGGTTACAGCAAGTTCCTTTTGAAACAGGCTTATAAGTATATATCATCTGATTTTGTATTGGTAACGCAACATGATAGCTGGATTTTGGATAGCAAACAGTTTGATGAGCGATTATATGATGTAGATTATGCTGGGGGTTTGTGGCTTGAAAACGATGGATTAGGAAATGGTAATGGTGGATTTTCTTGGCGTAGCATGAAACTAATGGAAGCTGTAGGTAAAGATAATTTAATAAATGCTTATTCGCCAGAAGATGTAATACTTTGTCGTACATATCGAAGCTATCTTGAAAAAAACTATGGACTAATTTGGGCTTCTGATGAAATATGTGAACAGTTTTCTTTTGAATTAAGATGCCCAACGCAACCGACATTCGGCTTCCACTCATTTTTTCACAAACCATTTCAGCAAACTGTAGTAATACGAAGATGGAATGCGATGGGCGATGTAGTTCAGGTAGAGCCAGTGATGCAATACTTCCATGATAAAGGATATAGGGTTGTATTAGATACATTACCACAGTTTCACTTACTATTTTTAAATCATTATTTTAAGGTTCATAAATTGCATGAAATTGACCAAAGGTTATTCACTAATGCTAAGTTTGTGAACCTGGATTTAAGTTACGAATCTAACCCTAAACAACTTCATTTAAAATCTTACTTTGAATATGCCGGAGTGCCAGAAAGTGAATACACACCTTACTTGAAAAACCCTACACTATCAGTAGGCTTTCCGATAGGAGAGCAAACTAAGTTATTTAAGAAATACGCCGTAATACATTGTGATTTACGGGAGAAAAAACAAGGTAGAAATATTTACGGGGTTGATTGGGAATTGGTAGTTTCATTTTTGAACAAACAGGGATATACGGCTATTCAAGTTGGGAGGGATGATACTTCATTAATCCCCAATGCAATAAAAATAAACTGCACCAATGAAAATTTTTTATGCTATGTAGTAGCAGGAAGCGATTTGATGGTGGGAATTGATAGCGGCATTGCGGCAATATCAGCAGCATTTAAAGTGCCAAGTGTAATTGCATTTGGAAGCGTAAATCCAAATTACATCCATGCCGACTTATCAAATATTGAAGTGGTAACAAATCACAATAGCGAACACCCGTTTTGCGGCTTACCTTCATGCTGGTCAGAAAGTATAACGACAGAGGGGCAAGAGTGCATAGTAGATAAGGCAGACCCTCCATGTTGCCATTTTACAACACAACAATTTATAAACGCAATAACACGAATATGCAAATAACACTTGAAGATATAGGTAGCGGTGAATTGTATTTAAAGATAATGAAAGCTATCTGTGATGAAACAGAGGATAAGTCAGTTGCAGATATTATGTGCCATCTTAGTCCTTACATTCCACAATTAGGGTTTAAAGAAAGGACTTATGTAGATATTCAAAAAAGACCATTAGACCATAAAAAAGAACAGAAGTGGTTTGTAAAAATGGATGTTATAGAGTTTCTTAGAAAAGGCAAACACTTCGATGTTATAAATTGTTCAGATGGTATAGAACATTTATCTTCTTATAATGGTAAGCTATTAGTTAATCTAATGGAACAATATTCCAACAAGCAAATAATATTTACACCATTAGGAGAACACAAGATTGTAAGGGATAACCACCCTGATAGTCATGCAAGTGGATGGACACCAGATTATTTTGAAGGGTGGGCAAGTATCATCTTACCTAATTTCCATCCAACATTAGGAGTAGGTGCTTTTTTCGCATGGCATTGTACAGATATTAAACAAGATTTTAAAAGAGTAAAACAACAATTATTATGAATACAAAAGAAAAAATAATTAGAATAAAGGATGCGATTTTTAAAGCCGATGAAACGATTTCTAAGATTGTAAACACATCAGCCTATGAAGTTCCTGCATTGGCTTCCTTAAAAATAAGGTGTTTACTTAATAACTTAGGGGAGTTAGCGACTAATTATTTAGAGTGCGGAGTTCACGTATCGGGCAGTTTTAGTTCTACAACTTTTTGCAACGGAAATATAAAGAAAGCATTTGCAATAGACAGTTGGGCATCCGATCACATGGGAGGGCAAGTACATGAAGTAGACTTTCGTAAATATTCGGCAGCAAATATTCATTCAAATACAGAATTAACAGTAATAAAAGAAGATTGTTTTAATGTAGATTTATCACTTATTGATGCACCTATTGATATGTACTTATTTGATGCAGGACATAGCTTTGAAGAACAAAGAGACGCATTAATTTATTATTACCCTGTATTGGCTGATGAGTTTATTTATTGTTGTGATGATTGGACTTATGAAAGAGTTAAAGAAGGAACTATTGCCGGAATAAAAGAATGTGGTTTTGAAATACTATTTGAAAAAGAATTACTTAATGAAACACCTGGGGGCGGGCATTTGAATGATGAGTGGTGGCGAGGTTATTATGTAGCATTATTAAAAAAGAAAAAATGAAATTAGCCGGAACAACATTTGTGCGAAATGCTATTCAATTTGATTACAACATTATAGAAACAATAACCTGTTTACTTGAATGCTGTGATAGGGTATTCGTAGTTGATGCAGGTAGTGATGATGGAACTACTGAATTAATTGAAGCAATAGATAATCCTAATTTAGTTTTAATAAAAAGAACAAAAGAAGAATGGGATGCACAGCAAGGAACAGGGCAAACAAAACTATGTTACTTTACTGATATAGCTATTGAAGCTGCAATGAGTGAAGGTTTTGAATATCATATTTATATTCAAGCGGATGAAATCTTGCACGAATCTTCTTACCCAGAAATAAGAAAAGCTATTGCAACAGGAGCAGAAGCGTTTTTAACAACAAGGGTAAACCTTTGGCAAGACGCTTATCATCAGTTGAATGTTCCTCAGGAAAGAAAACCTTGTAGCACAGAGATTATAAGATTAGCTAAAACAATATATCGTTCTCATGGAGATGCTGAATCACTTGCTGTTCCTTATGCAGAATCTTATCATCTTAAAGGTATTGAAATATGGCATTATGGGTTTATAAGGAAGAAAGAAGTAATGAAGGATAAGATAATAAATATGCAATGCAACGTATTTGAAATGCAGGATTATGACAAGAAACTAAATGATTGCGATGTATTTGATTCAACTCTTTGGTTTAATGATGATGATTTAGAATTAATAAACAAGCCACATCCTAAAATAATGAAAGAATGGGTAAAAAGCAGACCATGATTGCCTTGAAAGGCAGTGTTATAATTAAAATTGATACACGACAAAAAGAAAGATACTCTTTAGGCGGCGGGTTAATTTTAGAAATTCAAAAAGGATATAATTTTAATCTTCGAGAGGATAGACCATCATTAGCAGAAATAATAGATGGCGCATATTTCCCATCAGGAACAGATATTCTAATAAATTACCTTGCTCTTGAACCCATATACGAAATAACCGATGAAAACATTCTTACCAAACAAGAAAAAGAACAAGGGTATAAAATATTTTCAATCCCAGAAGATATGTGCTTTGCTTATTTCCATGAAGAAGAATGGCATCCATGTAAAGAGTATCTTATAACATTGAGAGTTTATAAGCCATATACAGGAATGATAATAGGTATGCCTCCTACTTTAGTAAAGAATATTATGTACGTAGTTAAAGGCTTTTCAGAAGGTACGGAAAAAGACAAAGTAGATTTATCTGGTAAAGTTGCAGTAACTTTAGATTGGGCTGATTATGAAATTATCTGGCATAATAAAAACTCAAAAGAAGAAAGATTAATAAGAACCAGGGACAGGGAAGTAATCGGTATTGATAAGGACGCATTAAAAAAAATAAAAAAAGGGGAGTATATTATCGGTATATCTCCAACAACGGCAACTAAATTAAATTCTACAAAATGAGTGAAAATATAGAGGACTTAAAAAGTTTGATAAATAAATATGAACAAGATGGGCCAGCTAAATTATTTTATGCTTTAAATAGAAAAGCATGGGAAATGGCCGAAATGCTCAATAGTATAAACCTTAAATCTATAAAATTGGACGACCCTAAAGATAAAACGTTTGAAAGACTAAGATTTATAATTAATGATAGCGCAAGTGTGGTAACGGCTGTAAAAGCACTTGGAGATACCGCAGGTATTACCAATGACGAAGATAAAGACACAAAAAACAAAAAATATCAAATAACTACTCCAGAATCAATATCCAATGTACTCTCCGATAAATAATGGTAAAATACTTGATATACAAGGGCTAAGTTGTAGTATCCCACCAGAGGGGTATGTTTTAAACGCAATTACCAAAAAATTAGAACACAGAGGGGTTTACTGTAGATCGGATAATCATGCAGAGCAATTTTGGGAAAGGTTTCAATACCCACACTGGTATAAAGAAGTAACAAAGAAAGAGGATGAATATTTAAAACAAAAAAAAGATTCAGATACGCCATCTTTTTATGATGCACGATACGAGGAGTATAAAAATCAAGAATGGGATAGGAGATTAAATGGGTTTTGGTTTATGAATTATAATCCAATAACAAAAATAAGCGAGGCTGTTTATTTGACTGGTTTTTATTACATGCTTCTACAATGGTTTAATATAGATATTGGGTATGCAAAATTTATTGTTCCGCACTTAAATAAATCGTATTTTCTACAATACTGCATAGAAGACCCTATTTGCATGGGGATGATAGATATAACCAAACGAAGATTTTTAAAGACATTTATGGGGGGGTTGTTTGTATTGGAACCTATAACAAGAACCAAAATGGTAAATGGCGCATTACAAAGTAAAACTGGGAATGATGCGAAAAAAGTTTTTGGGAAGGCTGTAGTTTATCCGTTTAGGAAATTTCCAAGATTCTTTAGACCAGAATACGATATGTCTTTAGGTGTCAATCCTAAATCAGAAATCCGTTTTCAAAATACAAATGTTAGAGGTAAAAAAGCCGAGGATAGTATTGATAAAGATGAATTAGGGTCTATGATTGATTGGGGTAGTGCAGACCCATTGCATTATGATGGACAAAAATTACTGGCATACTTTTCAGATGAGTGGGCAAAAACGACAGAGGCGAATGTTTTTGACAGGCATGAAGTAATAAGATATTGTTTATTAAACGAGGAAGGTAAAATAATAGGCAAGGCATTATATTCTTCAACAGTTGAAAAATTAGATAGTGACAAAGATGGGGTTCAGGAAGCTGCAAAACAATTGTGGAAAGCAAGTAATCAAAATAAAAGAGAAAAAAATGGAATGACCCAAAGTGGACTTTACCGTTTTTTCCAAACAGCAGATGAGGGTAGGAATTTTGATATTTATGGTTATCCTGATATAGCCCAAACAGTTAAAGATATACTTGCTGATAGGGAATCGGTTAAAGACAATGCCAGGTCTTTATCTGCAAGGATGCGTAAAGAACCCAGGACAATAGACGAAGCCTTTAGTGTAGATGCTGATACCTGTATTTTTAATACATTCAATATTGGGTCAAGGGAAAAGCAGATGGAAATAACCCCAGTATTCAAAAGATGTATTTGGTTTTATAAAGACGAAAACGAACAAATAGTTAAATGGAGAGATATTACAGATAAGGAAAAATCATTTCATTGGAAAATATCTCCTGATTTTTTGCATGAATCCTTATCTAATAAGTTTAAAATTGAAGGTTCTTTAAGAAAGCCTGCTAATACTGAAATAGGTGCTATAGGAATAGATGGATATTCAAATAGTCAAGGTGGTCAAAAATGGGGTTCAAACGCATCAGCATGGATGGGGTATAAAAAAGGTAATGGACGGAGAAAAAAAGTTTTTGGTCATTTATTCGGAAGACCAGCAGAAAAAGATACACTACATGAGCAGGTTATGTTGGGTGCTGAATATTTAGGTTTTCAGGCATTTTACGAGCATAATTCTGACGATTACTACTCTTTCTTTAAAAGACACGGGAAAATTTTATATTTAGGTGTTTATCCTAAAATATTAATAGACCCAATAAAATTTGAAGAAACAGAAAGACATAAAGGTGTCCCTACAACGCCTTATAGCTTAACTAAACAAGCAGATTTAGGTGTTTCTTACATGGAAAACAATTGGGATGATATTGATTTTGAAGTGCTGCTTGAAGACCAAAAAACGTTTGACCCAAACGATAGGACAAAATCAGATATAACAGTATCATGGTTAATAACAAACGCTGTATGTAGTGAAGTGATATACGTACTTCCACCACCAAAAGAGCCTTTGATAAAAATGTACGGGGAACAAAGAATACAATCAATGAATCCAGCAGATGCCAGATTTTAAAATTAGTAGTTTATTAAATAAATTCTGTAATTTTATTTCTTATTATAACATATTTTACTTATGGAGCCTATAAAAATAAATTCAGACCAAAGGAATTTTACAGGAAATGATAATGGTGCAGGCCAAAATGCACTAAAACAATTTCAATCATCAGGAGATGTAAAAGATAAAACAAGTGAAACATTTGGCAAGAAGATAGTGCTACAGGTAGAGGCTATTATTAATAGCGGGTACTTTTCAGACCGAAATATAAGATTTGCTCTTAACAGGGCTATGGCTGCTGGACGGATGGATATGAGCAAGTTCAGGGACTTTTTTAATATTAACGGCAAAACAAATTACGTAAACATAAGCTGGAAAGCCATAATGATTGTTAACACAATTATAGCAAGATTGGTAGGTAGGTGGATGACAAAAAGAGAAAAGGCAGTTGTTGAAGCTAAAGACCCTATTTCAATTAATCAAAAAAGAACAGAGTACGATACGGCTGAATTTATATTGGATTATAAAGATAAATTAAATGAGTTTCAGGATACGACAGGGGTAGAAACAATTTCAAAAAATCAATTTGTCCCTGACGATAAAGACCAGCTTGATTTATGGGCTACCGAAGAATTAAAAATACCAGAAGAAATACTTTACGAACAAGGTATAAACGATACATTGAATGATAATGGTTGGGGGTATATGGGCGTAAATACAAGAAAGGTGAAGCATGATAGTGCGGAAGTAGGGCTTGTTGGAGCAGAAGTTTACGCTGATAAGCATGGCAAAATAATAGCTAATTACTGTAAACCAGAAAACTGTTTTTATTCTTATTCTGAATATGCTGACTTTAGAGATAGTAATATAAAAGGGGAAATAGTATCTTATAAAATATCTCAAATAAGGGATATGTACCCCCGGCTTACCATTGAAGAAATTTATGAGATAGCTAAAATATCAAAGCAATGGAGCGCAAGTGATAAAATATCATTTCAAACAACTTGGAATACAAGTATGTTCCTACCTTTTGATGATTGGAATGTTGATGTAGTAAGATTTACATTAAGAAGTTTAGACACTGATAAAAACCTGATTAAAACCGCAACCGATGGTAGTTTGTATGTTGACAAACCAAAGAAAAGAATTGCCGAGGTTTACCCAGGCAATGAATACGTTGAAAAAACAATATGGAACATTTATCGTGGAGTATATGTAAGAGAAAATAAAAAAATATTGGAATGGGGGTTAGAAAAAAATATGATAAAACCCCAAAAGTATGAGCAGATAAGTGAAGCTAAATCTCCTTATCATTTTTATATGTACCAAAATACGCAAATGCGTAATCTGGCTGTTCCTGAAAAAATAGAGGAGCCAGTAGAGCAAATGATTTTAGCAAGGCTCAAAATACAGCAATTAGTTGCAGGTATGCAGAAATCAGGTCATAAATATGATATTGATGGGTTACAGGCAATGGATTTGGGTAACGGGATTGCTACTCCATTAGAGTTAAGGAAAATAACAGATCAGACCGGAGATGTGTATTATAGAAGCAGGGATGCCGAAGGGAATAGAATTGAAAACCCGGTAAGCGAAAACCCCAATGCTGGAAGTGTACCTCAATTAATGGCCCTTATTGATATTTATAATTATCATTTATCAGTTTTAAGGGATGAAATAGGGATTAATGAATTTGCAGAGGGGCAAAGCATTAAACCGAGGGTTGGTGTACAAAACGTACAAACATCAATGGAGGTTAGCTTTAATGCCACCGATTATATGAACGATTCCTGTATATCACTTAAAGATTTAATGGCAGATAGCATAGCTTGTTTATTGCATGATTCCGTAGAATTTGGAAGTGAGGCTTATAGGGGTTTAATGAAAGAAGAAGATGTAAAGGACAGAGAGTTTAAGACAAGTATAGAAATGTTGCCAACAGAAGATGAAATTGCCGAATTAAGTAATGCGATTAATAAAGCAATGGAAGTACAGCCCGACTTAATCATGTACTTAAATCCAGAAAAGATAAAAAGAATAGCAAGGGAAAATGTAAAGTTAGCTGAACTATATTTTCGTAGTGGACAAAAAAGGGCAATTAAGGGCAGAGAGGAACAAGCAAGACAGCAAAGTGATTATAATGCAAAAGTGCAATCCGATTCAGGAATAGCTATAGAACAAGAAAAACAAAAAACAATGGCGGCGGAGATTAGTATGAAATCACAGTTAGATTTAGAACTTTCTAATAATAAGCAAAAAGAAGCAATATTAAATGGTATATTCGGGATATATCAAAAAGGGTTATCTATACCAACAGAATTGCAACCTTTAACGCAAGAAATAATACAAAATGTAGGATTACCGTTATTTGCTCAAAATAAAATAAACGAGCAGGAGATTTTAAATTCTAATCCAGAAGAAATTGAGGAACAACCACAGGCTATTGAATAATTTTTTACTCTACCAATTTCAATCTAAAATATTTAATCGCTAAATGAGTGGTATTTAATGCTCCGCATCTGTCTTTTAAAACCTTAATCCTGTTTTCCAATAATCGTTTATCTACCGCCGTCTTTTTTTCAATATNTGAAACGGTATTTCCATCACATAAAAGTTGAATTAATTCGCAGTCTGTCATGGTAGTAAAAATACTTAAATAATTCCACTCCACAAAAAATATTTAAAGGATAAAACATATTTTTGGTAAAATAATATTTTACTATATGCCTGAACCAGAAAATATAGAACCCCCAGTATCAGAAATCGTTAATACTCCATCTCCTTTTTTAGAAAATTCATGGAAGTCAGAACCCACCATATCTAAGACAGAAACCGAGCCAATTATTGAAGAATCTCCATCTATAGAAGATAAGAAAGATGTAGAAAATAAAGAAGGGAATGCCGTCCCGATTATTGCTGAAAGTAAGGGAGAGGAAAAAATCATACCTGAATTACCTAAATTTAGTAACGAAGAAAGCGAAAAAGTATATAATCTCCTATTGGCAGGCGATACCGATAAAGTAGTAGATATTTATAACGAACAAAGAAAGTTGAAAGAATCTGACAAATTATCGCCAGAAGAAGCAATAAAATTAAGTCTGCAATACAAAAATAAAGATTTTAGTCCTACTGATGTACAGGATTTATTTGAAGAAACATATATAATCCCAGAAAAGCCAATTAAGGCTGAATTTGAAGATGATGAAGATTTTGAGATTAGAGAGGATAAGTATAAAGTATCTTTGGAGAAAATAAACCGAAGGATAGAAAGAGATTCAAAATCTGCAATAACGGACTTGCAAAAATTATCAAAAGAAATAGTTTTACCAGAAATACAAAGAAAAGAATTAAGCCCAGTAGAGCCTACCCAAGAGGAATTGGATGCTCAGTCAAAGGGTATGGAGGTTTTCTTTGAAGATTTAAACAAAGGTGCTGAATCATTCAAAGGTTACAACACAACTTTTAAAGACGAGGAAGTCGAAATAAAGGTTAATATTCCTGTAACACAAGAAGAAAAAGAAGCATTATCACCTATCTTAAAATCGGTTTATAACGACATGGCATCTTTTTTTGTTCAACTTGGTTGGGCAGATAAAGACGGAAAAGTTAGCGGTAAACTTGTTGAAGATGTGCATTTGATTTTAAATAAAGAAAATGTATTGTCTAAAATGGTAAGTGAAGCTGGTAATAAACGGTATGCAGAAGCCAAAAAATCAATTAAAAACATTGATTATAGCGGCAAAGAAAAAGGAGATGGTAACTTAGGCCCAACACCACAGGAAAAGGGTAAGGCTATGGTTAGCCACTTCTTTTCAAGTTAACAATTTTTTTTAAAAAATAAAAACATAAAAAAATGGCAGGTATAAATACATCAAATATCGCATCTCCAAATGTGATTAGTTTGCCAGCAGCTAACTACGACCTAATAGCATCGCAACAGTTGCTTGCACCGCATTATTGGACAGAGTTTGTAAATAACTTTGGCGCACAAAATTTTACCACATGGTTATCAACTTTTGGTGGAATGGAATTGGTTGAAGGTAGGGATTTCTTTCACTTTGAGGATACAGGTAAATTAATGGCGGCTGTTTCTATAAAAACAGAGGTAGTTGCCCCAGCAGCAGGGGCAACAGTTACTATAGCTATAGCAACTGGCGACCATTGGGATTCAGGAACAAAATCTCCATTAAGAGTAGGTGAAACAGTTCGTCTTGCATCAAATGGAGTAGAAGGGAAAGTTCTTACTGTAAATAAATCAGTAGCAAATGCCCACACAGCAACAGTAAGGCCATTGAAATCCACACAGGCTTTTGTATCGGCTGGTAGCTTAAATCTTTTAGCTGGGGAAGTTGTAAAATTAGGTAGTAATACCGAAGCTGGAGAAGCATCAGCTAATATTGACCCACAGATGCCGATTGACACCAGAATATCAAACACCACAACAGAAATTCGTGACGACTGGACTGCTACAGACAGGGCAGAAATGGAAAAGATTTTTTACGATTATCAAGAAGATGGTGGTTTTGGTTCAGCCGGTATTAAAAGAGGTAAGCAAGGTGCTTATACCTATCGTGGGCTTGTTTTAACCAACAAGCGGTTCTTAAATAACGTGGATTTTAAATTAACCTTTGGCGGTACACAGACAAATACAGGTCTTAACGCAGGTACAGTAGGAACAAAAGGCTGGGTTCCAGAGGTAGTTTCAAGGGGTAACGCAGTAACATACTCTTTGGGTAATTTAGGAATTGCAAAACTACATGCTATCACAGCGCAAATGTTAGTTAACGGTAATCCTATGCAAAACCAATGGGTAATGGATATTTTTCAACGTCAGGAATTTGATGATACCTTATTTGCTCAATACCCTGCTGGTGCTTTTGTTTGGGGTAATGGTTCAGCATCTATGGAAGCAAGTGTTGCATACGGTTTTGATAATTTCAAAATTGACAACTTTATGCTGCAATTAGGGCTTAATTCATCTTTCAATACAGAAGTTACGCATGGTAAAACACCAGATGTTGACCAATACAGAAACTTTGGTATAATTGTTCCACAGGGAACAGTAAACACGAAATCAAACAACGGTGGCGTAACTAAACCAAGCAAACTTAAAAACTTACAGGTTATGTATCAGGAGCCTTTGGGTGGCGGTACTATTGCCAACGGAGTTAAAGTTTGGGAATTTGGTGGTAATGCAGATGTTAACATGACAGGTACTTTGAACCATACAGTTAGCATGGTTACGTACAAGGCAGTTCGTGCAGCCGGGTTAAATCAGTTCTTTACTGTTTCAGGTAGTTAATTGTTTAGTTAATAATAACAGGGAGGTCGCTTTTTGCGGCTTCCCTATTTTTAAAATTTGTAACCAATAATTTAATAATAATGATAAAAAAAACAGAGGACACCATAACCGATACTGATGTATTGGAAGCCCCTCAAAAAAACAGCGTGGACACAATAAGTAAATCAGAGAGTTTACAAGCCCCACAAGAAGGAAAAGTATCGGATAAAGATGGTAAATCATTTATTCCCCTTACAAAAGAAGAAAACAAAATATTTATTTTATCAAATGATAAAAGAATGGGTACAGTTAGCTTGGATGTTGAAGAAGATGTAATTGACCCTGCCACCGGAAAACAAAGAAGAATGCGCCTGTTACGTGGCGCACAGAGCATTTGGTTTGATGAACAGTTGCCAAATGTATTTCCTGAAAAATACGTAAACAAAAATATACTTACCCTTGAATTTAATAAAGGGATTTGTATTCTTCCTGTCAGGGATGGATTGAAAATAAAAGCAGCTCAATTAACCAACAGGAATGTAGCAAATAAAAAGAAATACGGAGATTTGGCTATACCTAAAGATATTTATTTTTATGAGTGGAATCCTTCTGAAATAAATAAAAAAGCGTTAGACGATCAGAATGATATTATTAAAGCAATGCAGCTTGCCGCAACAGCACCAATGGCTGAAATGGTTGCACATGCTAATTATTTAAACATTCCTTTTGCCGATGAAATGGGAGTACCTTATACAGAAGATACGTTAAGGACAGCTTATTCCAGAAGCGCAATGAATGATGCGGATAGATTTTTGAAAAGCATTCATTCTCCTACAGTTAAATTAGCCTTTATGGTTAAGAAAGCTATAGATGGAGGTAAAATTGATTTAGGGAAGCAGCCAGGGGCAGCTTATTGGGTAGACGGAGGTTTTATATCAGCATTGCCACAAGGCAGGGATGCTGTTGATTTTTTAATTGAATTTGCAGGCACACCGGGGGAAGCAAATGTTGCCTTTCAAAATCAACTTAGAGAACTTAGTTGATAATTTAAGGCGTAAAAAAATAGCATATAAAAATGACCACAGACGAGGCATATAATATAATTCTTTACGCTTGTTCAAAAAATAAGCAGAATGGATATGTAAGCCCAGATGATTTTAATAGGATAATTAAAGTTGGAACTATCCAGTATCAAAGCTATTTGCTGGGTAACTTTCCTCAATATACACCGGGGCGACCAGTTGCAAGAGTAGAGTTAGGACAAAACTCTGTAGTAAGGCAACGGCTTGCCCCGGTTATTTATGGATATAATCTTAACATAGATATTAATGGCTTTTCTCCATACCCCGGAGATTATTTACAAACAGATGCAATGTGGAGCATTTACGGGTATCAACGAATAAGGTTTGCCGATCAACATAAGTTTGCATCTATTTATAATAGCGTGATAGACCCTGTTCGTACCAATCCTATTTATGTTTTGGAGGATGCAGGGTTTAGATTTTTTCCACAAAGTACAGCAACAGCAAAACTGCACTATGTAAAAGATGCACCTGCAATAAATTGGGCTTATACATTAGACGTTTATAATCGGCCAGTTTATGACCCTATAAATAGCATACAGCCAGTATTTGATGATTTGGCAATGTTCGATATTATTTGTCGTTCTTTAGTCCTGGTGGGGGTTAATTTACAATTATCTGTAGTAATGCAATACGGAAAAGATATTCAAAACAATGGTCAATAAAAAAATAAATTATGGCAACAGTAACAGATTTTACAAAACAAGGCAATCAGGTACAGGTAACAACAATAGTTGATTCCGTTGCAGGGGCAATCCAATGTTATGTAGGTTATCCAGTGAAATACTCTTTTGATGCAGCAGGCACTACATTAAATGTATTATTTGGTAATGCTGGTAGTTATACAACTACATTGACTGATTTAAGAGTAGCTGGGTCTGGAACAGCACCAGCGAGTGTTGCGGCTGCACTAACAGCTTTGAGCGCAGTATTTGGACTTTATCCATAAAAATATATAAGTGACAAGACAAGAATTAATAGAACAATTAAGAAGACAGGTTTACGGAGATTTTCCCGTAGATGAAAGTTCTATAACCGATAATTTGGTAAATCAGTATATTTCACAAGGGGCAGCTATTGCCGCAAAGAAAAACTATACAGATAATTATCAACTTGAAGGGGTTGGATTTGTGAATAATTCATTTTACACAACATTTAAAGCCTTAACAATATCACAAGACGAACAGTTTTTGTATAAATGGGAGTTACCACATTTGCCTTTAGGTATTGGTAGTGTAGATGGAATTTCAAGAATAAGATTTAAGGATTCGAGTAATAATATTAGCATGGAGGGGGTGTTGTTAAGTGAAAACCAATTATCATTTGCAAGAAATATGCGGCCTGTACCTAACAAGGTTTTATGTTATCCCGAAGGAGTTTTTGGATTTGCAATAACAACCATTATAATGACAGATTTTACAGCTATGGTGACTATGATAAGTGGTGGTGATTCAACAAACTTAAACAGTTACTTAAATATACCACAGGATTATATACCAATTATTGTAGAATATGTGAAAGCACAAATATTATTTGAAAGACAACAGCCAGTAGATGCTCAAAACGATGGACAGTCAGCAGTTAGAACAATTTAATAATTAAAAACAAATATTATGTACAACTTAAACGAAAGTCAAGTAAAGTCAGTTGAAGATTGGATTAAATCACTTCCTGATAGTATAGTTAAAGGGAATTATGAAAGGTGGTTGGATTCATTGAATCCAAAAGAAAGAATAACATCAGAACAGGCGGAGAAATTTATTTCTTATACAAACGCACTGCCTACAGAGTTCCAAAACTACCCACAAGGTTTTGTAGCTTCCATTAAAAATGAAATTATGCCAGATGCAGTTAATTCAAAAGAAGTAAAAAAAGAATCTGCAAAAGATAAGGCGAAAGCATCAGAAAAATCACAAGTAAAATCAAAAAAATAAATAAAGTTTATGAACATTGAGCCATTGCATGAAAAGTTATTAGTATTACCTTTCCAAACGAAAAGGGAAACAGAATCAGGTTTTATAATACCTGAATCGGCACAGGAAAGGCCAAGTATGGCAACAGTTGTAGCAGTAGGGAATGGGACTAAGGATAGACCTATGGAATTAAAGGTTGGGGATGTGGTTTATCACGTAAAAAATGCAGGTAGCCCTATAGAAGTAGATGGAGTATTGTATTATATTTTAAGGGATATGGATTGCCAATGTAGAATACCAAAAGGAAAACAAAAATGAGCCAGCATCAGTCATGGATTACCGTAGATTCCTGTGTTTATGATTACATAAATGAAGCGGAGCTATCACAAAATAAATACTTTAAATTATTCCACTTGGCATTTAGGTGCATGGAAAACCTGGGGCTTGATTTTTTCTATCAGGTAAAAAGTGTAAAGTTACCTGTTAATTCTAATAAAACAGTTACGCTTCCACCTGACTTTTTAAATTATAATAAATTAGGGGTACTTAACGGCAATGGTGAATTAATACCACTACAATACAATGATAAGTTAACTACATTCCATGATTTGCGCCCCACAAGAATAGCAGATACACAGTCAGAAAATTTCACTAATTATTATTCGTATAGTTCGCCTGTGTTCTTTAATTTTTGGAATGGGGATTCATATTATAATATGTATGGTGTTTCAGATAATTCATTGTATGGTGGAGGGTTCAAAATAGATATTCATAATGGGGTTATTTTATTGGATTCAAGTTTTAATTACGAAGGATTAGTTTTAGAATATACTGCAAGTCCGCAAGAAGGTACAGAGTATTTTATTCCAGTTCAATTTAGGGAAGCCATGATAGCATGGCTGGCATGGAAGGATATAGCTAATATACCAAGTTCAAGAAAAGGAAATCTGGGAGATAAAAGAGACAGGAGGCATGAATATTTTGAGGCAAGACGTAACGGCATTATTAAATATCGTCCTTTCTATTTAGATCAGGCTTATTTGCAGAGTTTAGACAATCAAAGACTTGTAGTAAAATCTTAAATATATATATGTTACCCGTTTATTTAAACCCCGGATATGTCTCAATATATGGTTCTGGAAGCCTTAACAGTATTTTTTCGCCAAATAAAAATACAGAAATATTCTTTGGGATAATAGAGCAAACATCAAATAGTCCTTTGGGTGTAAATACAGGAGATTCAGTAATGTACAATGTAAATGATGCTATTGAATTAATTTATGGCGATAATATATTTTATATCTTACCCCAAACAAAAATATTATTGATAGAAATACCACCAGTTTCATAAATGATTGAAATAAAAAAAATATTTGGAGTATTAAATAAGGATGACAAAGAAGAAAACATTCTTTCAGGTCAGCATATAGACAGCCTTAATATTCGTTTCTATGGAAGCCAATCAGGTCTTACAGCTCAAAATATTGTAGGTAACACACTTGTTGCAAATACATTGCCAGCAGGTAATAATGAAGCTATAGGGGCTATTTATGACGGCAATAAACAGCGGTTAATATGGCTTAATTTTAATAGCAATGGGAGAAATGGTATTTATAAATATGATGTTAAGACAAAGGCAGTTTCAACACTTTTACTTTGCTTTACTAATTCTACAACAGATATACTTGGGTTCAATTTAGATTACCCAGCAGCGTCTATTAATATCGTTTACACAACAGATATTGATGGGGATATTTTAACATGGGTAACAAGAAATAAAAGACCAAAGGCTTTAAATATACTGCAAGCTGAAAACAATACATACGGTTCAAATTGGTTAGAACATTATCTTGATGTAGCAAAAGAACCAGCACTAATACCAATAAAATGTGCCTACGAGAACGATGCTACAGTAACAGTAAATAACCTACGTAAAAAGCTATTAAAATTTAAGTATAGATATTGGTACAGGGATAATCAAAAATCTACATGGAGTTCTTATAGTGAAATACCCGTTCCTTTTAATTATACCGACCCCGAAACAGATACCGACCCTACAAAAAACTGTAAAATCGGTTGCGTATTTCAGACAGGGGATAAGTCGGTAGTTAAAATAGAATTAGCAGCAGCAGAAAGTTTAGGTAATGTATTTTCCAATTTCTTTTCTATCGTTATTTTAAATAAAGCTAACTTATCTATACCAGATAATGATGCCTATGTGTACAGATTTTTTAATAATGAAGCGTATGATTTTGTAGATGTAAAAGAAAGTATTTTAGACTTTGACAGAGTACCAGATTTAGCCAATACACAGGAATTGCTTAATGGTAATACACTTGTTTATGGAGGTATTACCGAAGGATTAGACCCTGTAGTTCCAATAGCCTCTATGAGTACCAGTATAGAATACCCATTAAATATTGATTATAATAATATACTGTGGGTAACGCAAAAAGGGACAGAGGGGTTTCAGACAGGAGAGAATATAAGGTTTGCTATTTTGGGTACTATACGCATGGCTCAAACATTTTCAGCAGCCGTTTCAGTAGGTGCGGCTACCTTCACAATTACTTATACAGCAGTAGTTGGGGATACTACAACAGAAGTTTTAATTGGTTTATCTGCAAGTGCAACAGGGCAAGGATTTACACAAGTTAGTATAACAGCAAATGAGTTGGTTATAAGTAGGGCTAATCAGGTATTACTAAGAAATAGTATAGCCACAACAAGTCAAACCATAGCATCCACGTTTGTAATAACGCTGGCAACAAATACAGTAAGAATAAACGGCGGCGCATCCTTTTTATCACTTTTTACAAAAGGTGTACAATTTATCTTGTATGGTAATACCTTAAATGTAAATCCATTTACAACAGTAAGTTCCGGTATTTCAGGTGGTAATTTAGATATTATAGTAGAAACTACGTTAGCTAACGAAACATTTACAGGTGCTTTATATTTTTTACCTGCAATAAACAGTTCAATACCTGCCTATAATTCAAGTAGCAAAGAAAACTGGGCATTATTTTATTTTGATAAAAAAGGTAAAACAAATGGGGCTACAACAAACGCCAATTTTAATGTAACAACACAACCATTAGGTCTTCTTAAATTTGTAAATTCACTTCTGTTTTATACTCCTTATATAGATGCTTCTATAAGTCACAGACCGCCACTTTGGGCTTATTCTTATCAATGGGCAAGAACGGAAAACTTAACAAAACAAACATGGTTGTTTTGGATAACAAGCGGAACTTATAAAGACGAAAAGTATGCCTATATTTCTATAGAAAGTATAAATGTATTTAAGATAGAAAATCCGGCATCTATAGTTTCTTACAGTTTTTTAGCAGGCGACAGGATAAAGTTTTATGTACTATACAGCACTGTTGGAGTACCTACAGAGATATACGGGAATACGCATGACTATGAAATATACGATGAGGTAATCAACCCTGTCATAAATGACACTGTAAGGGATGGCAGGTATATTAAAATTGTATTGCCAACAACTTCGGCAGCATTTGATTTTAGTAGTGGGCTTACATTAAATTATACCAATTACTATATTGAATTATATACGCCTGCTAAATCAGCATCAGAAGGATTAGATGTTTATTATGAATTTGGGGAGGAATATGGTATTGGCAATCCTGGAACGGTAAATGCCTTTCATCAGGGGCAATTACAAAACCAATCAGTCAATTTAGCCACACCAGCTACATTCAAATTTAATAAAGGAGATGCGTGGTTCAGAACAAGAAGAATAACAATAGGCAATACTATTACATACGATATGATTTCGGGGCATATTGGGCCAGGTACGGTATTAGGACAAAAGAGGGTAAAACAATATTACTTAGCAGCCGACTATATAACTAAACTTTATGTTGCCGAACAGGTTCACGTAAATAGTTTTAGTAGCCCAAGTTGGACAATTAATGTAACAGCTAATACTTATATATTTAAAGTAAAAGGAGTTCTTAACTTTACTGTATTTAAAGGTTCTGAATCTAATATTAAGGTACAGATATATGTTAATTTTGGAACTACAACAGTCTTGTATGTTTTGGGAACAAGTTTTGCACCATTGGTTCGTGGAGATACTATAGTAATGAATGTAAACACATCTATAACGATGCCACCAAATAGTAAGGCTTTTTTGGTTATGAACAGTACTGATGGCAATGTTCGGGTTGATTTAATATCAGGTAATCTTAGTTATTCAGAGCCACAGAAATTCTTTACAGTAGGTTGCGTTGACCCTAACTTTTCAGATTTATATGATAGTAAGGTAAATTCAAATGGCAGACCGCAAAAAGTTAATCCAGACGAAAAAACAAATTACTTTACTACTTTATTAAGATGGGGGTTGAATTATATTCAGAATACAAATATTAACCAAATTAATAGATTTTATCCTGATAATTTTGATGAAGTTGACCGTTCAAAAGGGGTAATTCAAAGATTTAAGGCGAGAGATAGGATATTGAGGGTATTCCAAAACAGGTCAGTAGGACAGTATGGAGTTTATGCAAGGTTTATTCAGAATAACGAAGGTATTCCAGAATTGGTTACTACAGATGAAATACTTACTAAGGGGAATATTAATTATTATTCAGGGGAATTTGGATTGGGCGACCAATATACAGCGTTAGTAAGTGCAAGTAGATCAGATTATTTTCCTGACCCTGTTAGGGGTAACGATATTAGGTTAAGTGATGATGGGTTTACTAATTTAAGTGAATTATATAAGGGGCAATTTTATTTCAGAAATAGATTAACACCGTATAATAAAACTAATTTAAGAAGTAACGGAGCAACAGCTAAAATAATTGGGGCATTTGATTACCTTGAAGGAGATTGGATAAAAATATTACAAGGAGGAACAAACGGCGGGAACGCAATAGAAAGTTACGCATACTCATTCAATGAAAAACGAAATGCGTATGGTTCTTTCTTTAGTTATAAAAATGCAGAATGGATTACAAGTGCGGAGGATATAGTTTATACATGGTTAGGCGGGGAGCTTTGGAGGCATAATAATAATGTAATGTGTAACTTCTTCGGTTATCAATTCTCATGCTCAATAACAATGGTATTCAATATAAATTTATTGGAAGGTAAAACGCCTGAAAGTTTGGAAGAAATAGCAAGTTCAGTTTGGGCTTGTCCAGAAATAAGGACAAACGTAACATCATACGGTACGCAGAAACAAGAAAGCGAACTTTTAGCTACTGACTTTGGTGAATATGAAAGTAAATTTAAATCTGCATTTTTTAGAGATATTCATTCAATTGGAGGACTTATTAATGGAGATTTTTTGAAATCAAATTGGTGCGTAATAAAGTTTGAGAAACTAAACGCAAGCAGTGTTATTTCATTGTCAGAAGTTAGTTTAATGTTTAAGGACAGTCCGCTAAATATTAGATGATGCAACCAAAATCGAAATGAACACCATAAAGTTAGAAAAAAACAAGTATTTTTGACATATAAATTTTGATAAAATGCCAATACCATTATTATTAATAGCATCAGCAGTTGCCTCTGCCGCTTCTATAGGAGCTTCGGCAGTGGCTAAAAGAAAAGCTAAAAAATCTGAGGCTCTTTTAGAGGGTATGACACCCCCCGCATATAAGGCTAATCAGTCCATAGTAAATTACTATGACAAAGCCCTCCAAAGGTACAATACCAATATAACTGATACGGCTGAATATAAAATGAATAACCAAAACATAAAGCAGGGTACAGTACAGGGGTTATCTACACTTAATAAATTACGAAGTGGTAATGTTGCAGGGCTTATTCAGAATCAAAATAATGCTTTATTAGGAGCAGCAGTAGCAGGAGAGAGACGTAAAATACAGGAATTTAACGTATTGGGGCAGGCAACAGGCATGAAAGCAGGAGAAGGACAAAAAGAATTTCAGTACAACCAGATTGCTCCATTTGAACAAAATTATAATCTGCTTGCAATGAAAGCAGGAAATCAAAGGCAAGTTCAAAATCAATCAATGCAAAATGCCTACAATAATGCGAATGCAGCAGCTTCTATATTAGCAGGCGGAGATAAAAGTGGATTTGGGGATATAAACACAGGTAGCTTTAATTTGTTTAATAATAAAATAGCAGGGACTAACATAAATAAAAAATACGGAATACAGGACTGGTATCAAACACCTGCGAATAGGTCAAATTTATTAAGCTACACGACGTAAAACATAAAACTAAATGGCTTTACAAAATCATCCTGCACTTTATTCCGGTGGAAATGTCAAACTTGACCCAACCCCCTATGTAAATATTGCATTAAGAGCAAGGGCGCAAAAAGCAGCACAAGATGAAGCTATTGATAAGTACTACCAAAAAATACCTGAAACAATTAATGATAAAGGTGTAAGAGATCAGGAAATAGAAGTATTAAATGATATGAAGAATGATATATTTAAGTTTGGAGTGGATAATAGGGAGGCTTTGCGAAAAGGAGATGGGGCGGCAAGGTTAGCTTTAGATAAGAAATTCAGAAAGGCGCAAACTTATGCACAGGAATCTAAAAATAGAACAGCAACCGCAGCTAAAATATCACTGCTACGGGGCAATCCTAAGTATGATTATATATTTAGAGATAAAGGTTTTATGGAGAAGGTATTAGGGCATGATTTGCCAATTGACACGGAAGGCTCACAAGCTATAGATTTTAACCAACTAACATTACCGCCAACACCTTTTGAAGCGACTAAATACTTTAAAGGGTTTGCTGATATTAAGCCTGATTACAAAGTAAGCACTAAACCAAATCCTGATGATAAAAATACGCTAATAGAAGTACAAACACCTGTATTTAATGAGCAACATAAGCAAGCTATTTATCAAAGGGCTGCATCAGATTTAGTGGATAATCCATCCTTTGAAGAAGAAATGAAAAAGAACCTTGCAGCAGACCCTAACCTAATAGCAAAATTATACGATACATTCAAACATAATTACGGTAGAGATATAACAGATGAAACAAAGGATATTGATTTAGCAGCAGCATATACTTTATTAGGTTTAGGTATAGCAGCAGAAAAGCAAAAAGTTATCAATAACCAAGAAGAAGATTGGAAAAAGAAGTTAGCTTTTAATGCTATAACAAGCGCACAAGCAGATAAAAGAACATCAATGAATAAAGCTAATACACAACCAAATCAAGGCACAAGTGGTAATTCTTTTGATGAAGTAGATACAGAAATAATAACTAAAACAGGTATTGCAGGTATTGGNAGGGAAATTATGAGTATTAAGCCAGGTCAGAAAATAAGAGATGCTAATGGTAGTTTATTTAACGGAGAAGTTATATTAAAACAGGAACAAGTCCCTGCTAATACGGCAACTTCAATGAGGGCATTAGGCGCAAAAGTTATTGGTCAAACAAAAGCTAAAATAATTGATGGTGTTATTGTTGAAATGACACCCAGTAATGGAAGTCCTTATAATAGAAAGTCAATAGAAAATGGCCAAATGAAAGTAAATACAGAAAATCTTAAAGCACCACAGATGCAGTTTGGTAATGATGTACCTAAAACAGAATCAACTCCTAAAAAAGCTATCTTAGATTAATATGGAAGATACCATGACCATTGATGAAGTACAAGAGCCGCAACAACAGCAGCCAGACCCACCATTAAAAAAACTATATAAAGTAGTCAAGGATAAAGGGCTGTATAGTAAATCATACGATGAATTTATAACTAAGTATAGTAACGCAGATGAGATAAATAAATTACACCAAGTAGTTACTGGACAAGGTTTATATACTAAAAATAGACAGGATTTTGATGCCCAATATTTCCCCGAACTTGAAAAAAAAAATCAAATTCAAACTACACCTCCTTTACCAAGTGGTTCAAAAGATGTATCGGGTGGCGTATCAGGTGGTA
>LV_Brine_h2_0102DRAFT_1000182_pt1 | contig 23372 bp, 34 predicted proteins | sample LakVidmifraction_3_FD_10600 | JGI IMG/M metagenome (IMG submission 10600)
TCAACTTTTTAAACCGCACCAGGCTGGGCGCTCCCTGTTCGCGCAGGTGTCGCAACTCGGCGATCGTTATGTGTCTCTGCCATTTCGCTGTACGTTTCACGTCGCTGTTGTGTAGGGTTTGCCGGTGCCCCCCTCACCCAGTGCCCGGGACCTCGTGGCCATGTCCGCTTGCTGTATCTCGTAGATGTTCTGCTTCAACTGCCAGCCCAGCAACTCCCACAGCTTGTCCCTGACCTTGCCCAACGACACGCTTCTGCCGATGGCCTCGTCAAAATTTTCTGCGGACACCGCTGCTGCTGTGCCGATGACCGTGAACCCATTAACCAGCGTCACAGCGCAGATCGTGGTGGTCGTGTTCGGCACGACACCGTGGTGTACCTGCAGCGCGGTGTCGATAGCCTCATCAATATCTTCTTGTGTGATTCGGTCGTCCATAATTTTCTCCGGTTGGGGTTTGTCTAGCCCGTTTTCGCATATGTAGCGTGCCGCGTTATCTATAAGCTTTGTTTTTGGGTGGCGGAGTTTCAATATTTGTATATGTGCCGCCAGCTCAACTAAATGCTGCTCAGCCGTTTCCAGTTTCAATTGGGCGTCTGTCAGCTTGTGCAAGTAATTGTTAGCCATGCGCGCCCTATAATCCCGCGCCATCGTCATGGCTCTCAGTTTTTGATTAACCTCGGCTATACGCCTCTCATACCCGGTTCTTTTTGGTGCCCCGTGCAAGGTGGAGGGCTCAGCGCCCTCGTTGTTCTGGATCGTGTCGGTGGCGAGGTCGTACGTCGCGTTGAATATGTCCGGCTTGCAGGGGTACAATTCACCCGCCACGCCTCGGATTATGTAGTCCCCCAGCACGGCTGTCATGTCGCCCTCCAACGTATCAATGACCATGGCCGTATCGCCCGAGGGGTTCACAACCAACCGCCCCGCACCGGCAGTGAAAAGCACGGCTGCATCGATGGCCACCCACGTGAACTGTATGGCGTCAATCACGACCGGCCGCTTGCGATATCTCGCCGCGGCCGGTTGATGGGGCTCGGTCGGCTCGTCCTCTGTCAATAGAGCCTCGACCTCCCGGTTGAGCTGGGCCAGCCGCTCAGACTTGTTGAGTGGTGCCGTGTCGAGCCGTGGGTCCCGCTTCTCGCCATAGCTCCCGTCCGGGTCACAGGGGAGACCGGATACTCCACTTGGGCTGCTCATAATCCCCCCCGTACCTTGGCTATCGGCGCTGTGATCCGGACGGACCGGATTCCTTTCATCAAGCCTCGCCGACTTCGGTACGGCTGAGATTTCATGATGATCTCGCCGTTGGCCGCCCTGAGCACGAAGTACTCATTGCCGCCGACATTCGTCCGGATTTCAAAACTACCTCTGAATTTCATATCCCTGTGTCCCTGTCGCTACTGTGGTGTCCGATGGTAGTACAGGGTGGTCCCTCCTGACAAGGACTTTTTTCAGCTGCATCTCGAGGTCCAGCTTGATCGACTCCTTGTGCCACACGTCGGCGGCACCAATGTCCCCGCGGTCCATGCACAAGTGCCCCTCGCGCATGCACTCGGCCTTGGCGGTGTGGTGCACCCATTGCTCGTGCTGCTCCGCCGGATTAAGGGTCAGGTTCTCCCACGCCTTGTCGCTGGGCTCGTTGTTGAACGTATACACAGCTGACGGCATGACGCCGGTCTGGCGCATCCAGATCAGGCGCAGGCGGGAATACCGATGGCCCGCGATCACGAGGTACGGTTTCACCGGCAGGGGGAGCCCGCCGCTATATCGCCGGTTCACCCGGTCCGTCCAGCGGAACACTCCGGTCTCGGGGTCATACGCGGTGACCAGACGCAGGTTCTTAAAGCTGACCACGCGGTTGCCTGACGCGTCCTCCTCCCACAAGTTCAGGTACTCCACAGGCACCGGTGCCGGGGGCAGTTCTCCCAGCACAGGCACTTGGAGTACTTTTGCCATGGCGGAGGCCGAGTCATTGCGTCGGAGGATAAGCCGTCCGACCTCCATGTCGAGCAGTGTACGCCGCCACTCGGCAGACGTCAGGTGGAACATGGCGCCCCCCTTCTTCCGGGCCTTATTGATGCGGTGCCGTAGTGAATGCAGGGTCGCCACCCGCCAGTCGGGGAAGGACTCCTCCGTGAAGTTCAAGCTGCGCCGATGCCTGAGGAGCAGGTCCTTCAAGGTGGCCGATGCGTGGGCGGTTCGTTCTGGCCACGACATTGCGGAGATGGTCTCGAACGTGCTGCGGTGCATGCCGGGGTCCAGCCTGCCCAGCGCGGCCACCTCGACCGCCCGGCGGGTGTCCTCAGCGACCCCCTGCAGCCACGGGTAGTCCTTGAGGGCCGACTGGGGGGTGATGAACCCGGCGACCACGCGTTTATGCTGGCGCTGGAACCTCCGCATAGTGTCCCGCTTGGGGACCCCCTTGGCGTTCAGGAGTCGTGTGGCCTCGTGTCGCCAGTGGGCCCGGCGGAACCCGGCCTCGGTCTTGGTTTCAGTGTAGGTTTCGTGCGTCGCTGTCATGGCTGTCGTCCCGTATACAAGTGAGTCCGTAGTATCGCGTGGGAGGCGGGGCTTGTCAAGCTAATTGAAGGCCTAAGTACTTGATTGCCATGCCGACAAGTGGGCAGGGGAGGTGGGAAAGAGATGCCGGAGAGGCCGGCGGGGGGCGATGGACCGGTTGGACGGTCGAGTGATCCCCCCAGCGATCCATAAGCAAAGAGGTCAAAATCAAATACTTAACTAACTAACTAACTAATAACTAGGGATGGTCTGTTATATATATTGTAGTCCCTTAAGGTTTTTACTTTTAGTCATTTCTAGTCAACCCGTAGTGTATGTTACCTGCCACACGCGCGACATTTGGTGTACTAATATAAAAGACGAAATCTGGACACGCGGGTGTACCACTGGATTCAAGCACTTAGCCTTAAAAACGAAAAACCCATGGATCGAATCATCCGACCACCCCCTAAATTTTCTCTCCGGAGCGCCCACACGTCCCCGGGGAGCCCCGGGGAGCCCCGGAATTTTTCTGCCGGCCGGGCCAGCGGCGCGCATAAGGTAGAACGGAGAGGCGCGGCATGACTCCGGCCCTGTGCCCGGGGAGTTTTGCGGTTCCACGTGTACGGAAAGCTAACAGGCTGAAAAGCCCCGCCCGCGTGCCCGGCTAAGCCGGTAAAACCGGCTTTTTAAACGTGTGACGCATCCGGCGCCACGCGCCCGGCCAACAAGGCACGCTAAAACGTGGGGCGTCCCCACGTAGGGCCAAGGGTGGCGGGGGGGCGTCCGTGTTGTATGGCCGTACACCTAGCCCATCCGGCGGCACCCTCAAATCATAGGCAAAAAAAAGCCCCCCACTGGTAGCAGTGGGGGGCTTTGTCTTGCGGGTAGACCTGTTACAAGGTGCGCATGTTCTCTGGAAGGTATTGGGTAACCGTAGCAGACGCGGCAACCAGTGCCGCCAAGTGAATGGCTACAATGGCCGGCGTGCTCGCTACCTTCAAATCACCGTCCACTTTGAACAGTGCCTTGCTCGCTGCGACTGCTTGCAGAAACAGTTCACCCCGTGCTTTGCGTTGCTGGTCAGCACCAGCCGATTCCAACTTGGTTGGGTGTGGGATACGGGCGGTCGCTGGCTTAGCCTTGGCTTTCTGGAAGCCCTTGATGTGTAGACTCTTATCCTTAGCCTTCAGGCTGGCGGTAACTTTCGAACGGCCATTCGCAGCGGCCTTGGCCAATGTCGTAGGGAGTGGCTTAACCTTTAACAGTGCCTTCCGTGTGGCTTCTACCGCTTTGTCATCATCGGCGGCTATGGCGGCTTCCTGCTTGGTTATCAGCTCGACCAATTGCGCCTTGTGTACCATCGCCGCCACCATTGCTTGTGGGATATCGTAGACCGCATTCTTTACTGCTTTCACCTTCATAAGATCTCCTAATGTTTTGACCACTTGCGCGCGGTACTCTTTGTTGAGCTTGGCGTACATTGCACGGTCAGTCAGCACGTCAACTGGCAGGGCTTCCACCGTTGCTGTGATAGACATCAATAGTTTAGCGGGCAGGCTGCCAGCATAGCTGACAAACTCGGATATGGCGTCTATATTGATGGCCTGCAAAATGGCGTCGGAAAGGGTAACTTCAACGTGGGCTTTCTTTGTGGATGTTGTCATGATTGTAGTCCTTAGATTGGTGAGTCGGTCACCGTGTGCCGGTCGTTGGGAAGTCCCAACCACAAAACAATTATGGGCCTAATCAGGCCATGAGTCAACTGTCTTGTGAGGTTATTAGTCACATAGTCTACAGCCCGCCTATAGCCTCATTCATAGGAATGACCCGAAATCGGGTCTTTTATGGCCGGTGTAAAGGGTAAAGGAACGCACCCGCGCCGTGCGCACCCGCGTTAGGCGCGCACGGGACACCGCAAGCCACGGGTAGGCAGCCACGCCCGCAGGGCGGCTTTGCGGGCTCGCTTGCGAGCCGGGCTTTACCTGTTCTGCTCTTATCAGCAGTTGGGGCTTGGTATGGTGCTTGTGTGGTCGTCCCCCCTGCCCGGTCGCGGGCAGGGGGGCTGTCTGGTCCGGACTGGCCACCGGCGGGGACGTTAGAAAGGTTGGGCCGGTGGCATGTCTCGACACCACTGGCCCCACGTGGCCGGTCAAGGGGGAAGCCCAGTCACGTGTTGATCTAAGGGTAGGCGGGACGCGGGTGGGTGTCAAGTGTTACCTCACCAGACACGTGTGGGACGGGAGTGGGGGGCCTGTGGCATGACTAGGGACTTGACACAAGGGCATGACTATGTCATAATGACTGTGTCATGGGCAATAGCGCCCAGCGACAATGAAAAGACCCGATTTCGGGTCTTGTAACCGGAGAAGGAAATGAGCCAGTCAACCGAACGTAGGAACGCCCGTCGCGCCAAGCAGCACCGCTGCCGCAACATATCCGACGACATCATGCTTTGTGCCATGATCGTTGAGCACGGCCACCAGCAGCTGCACGACAACGCGCCGCAGGCTGGGCAGGCTATCGAGGGCCACGGCACCGGCCTGAACACACTTGACGCCTTGCTGGCAGAGTTCGAGGTGAAATCATGAGCACGCCAATCATCATCGCTCTTGAGGCCCACGTGGCCGCTGATCGCCTGCTGGCTGACGTGCCGCCGATGAACCTGACGCAGATGAATTCCCTGTACCGGAAGTTCAATCAGGACGCGGACGGGTCCGAGACGTTCCTCGCGTTCCTGATACGGGTGCAGTTGGGGTACGACTGCCTGATGATTAAGTGGTGCGGGATGTGGCTGGGCATTGAGACCGACGGACACACGCACTCATGAGCTGGTGGCAGATGATCGTGGGGGTGGCGACCGCGTACTGGTTGTGGCGGCTGGTCACCGCCCCGAAAGGGTGGCACGAAGGCGACTTCATATCCGAACGAGCTTACGTGAGTGGCCTTATTTTAGCGATAGTAATTGGGGTATCAATATGAACCACGACGACGCACAGGCCATCATTGCGCGCCTGCAACGGGGGGGCTGCTTCCAGCAGCACGCAGGAAGGGTACTGGGACTGGCTGTACAATCAACTAACGAACGAGGAACCATCATGAGAAAGATAACACAAGACGCAGGCATTGCCTTTGCCCGGGGCGAGACGTTCCTGCGCGGCAACACGTCGGTGAAGGTCGACGGGACTTCAACCCGCATGTACCTGTTCGGGAACCTGATCGCTGAGCGTTCTGCCCACGAGCCAGAGCGACTGATGGTCACGCTGGCCGGATGGGATACCGCAGTCACCCGCGAACGGATGGACGGGGTGTTCAGGGAGCTGGGGATAGACGGGTTCTACTATCAGGCCAAGAAAAAGCAGCACTTTTCGATCAACGGGGACGATCAGGAGGTGAGCAAGCACGACAAGCTATACCTGCACGTGTACCACGCGCGGCTGATCAGGAGGGTGTCGCCATGAACCAAGGCACATTGAAAATCACGGGGGTCGACCTTGACCTGCTTGACCGCCAGCGCGGAACGCTGAACAGGATACTGACATTCAACAGGATACTGACATTCAGCAGCCACGTGTTGGCACCCATGCAGGTGGATGCCCTCACGGGGCTCTCTGAAGTGCTCAATCATTGGGCCGATGAAAGGTATCACAACGTGCATGCGGCGAACTGGCACAAAGACCCGATTTCGGGTGTTCAACCAACGGAGAAAACCATGACAACAGATGAAGAATATTTGAAAGACCCCCAACGGTGCCCATACTGCCTCTCGCCGCATGTCGAGCGCGGGCCGGTGGAGGTCGAGGGCCCCGAGGCCGCGCAGGAAGGGTACTGCTACGCCTGCGGGTATCGTTGGCACGCTGTGTACCGCCTGACTGGCTACGACGCCGGTGACGAGGGCGAGGTGACCAAAGCCACGGAGGCCGGACCCACGCCCCGCAAGGACACCCAGACGGACAAGTACGTCCACGACACCGGCGAGGAGGAGATACCCGACGAGGGCGACTTGGCCACGGTGACGCACACTGATCTGGACCGCCACTCGGCGCTGAGCACGGTGCTGGCCTGCCTGCTGGCTCAGTGCAAGGACTTGTCGTCCAACGAGAACGTGTACGACGACACGGACAGCTCGAGCATCCACGTCGAGGAGGTCGAGTTCATCATCAACACGTTGGCGACTAGCGGGGTGAACTGCGCGGAGGTTACCTTCGGTGCCGAAAGCAGCAAACGAACCCAGCGGGCCATGCTCGATATAATAAAGCAATTTTTGGACCACATGGAGAACGACCTATGAAAATGTCAGAGCTTCTGGAACGTGCAGTTGAACACTGCGACATGGATGCGGACGTTACCGATGAGTCGGTGGCGGAGCTTAACTCATTCATTGCGGGGCAGCGTGCCCCGCACGCTGTGCTCACACTGGGCCGTAACGGTATCACCCTGCAAGTCACAGGCCACCACACTGCTTGGTGGCGAGGGAGGGGGACGACCGACGCGTTGGCCGCGGCCGTGAAGCAGATGATGAGTCAAGGCGCCGCCACCTACGAGGTGCTGGACGCGCCTCCGGAGAAAAAGTGGCAGTACGAGGTTGGGCGACTGTACCACACCCGCAAGGGCGGTACCGCACGGGTGGTCACATGCTCTGACGGGGCCAGCACAGGGTATCCGGTGCGGGCCGTGGTGGACAACAGGGAGACGCTGACGTACACGCTGGAGGGGGCGCACAATCACGCACTGCCTAGCGGGTACGATTTGATGGGCGAGGTGTCCCCATGATACCGACTCCAATGCTTTGCGGGTGCAGCATGACGTTCACTTGCGGCCGACACGTGGGCACACCCCAGCCGGAGCGGGGCGAGGCCGGTATAACGGTGACGCTCGAGGCTTCTAAGATAACGGTTCGCCACGTGGAGAACGGGACGCTGCTGGCCAGCGGCGTGGTCAAGGCGGGCGCTTGGAGTGCCCTGTGGGATAAATTTGAGGAGCTGGGCGTGGGGCCACCAAGGGACGTCCGGGATATTGAGGAGGACTCATGAGCCGCCTGATGCGGGTTGATATACGGGTCGTGGAGACCAGTGCGTGCGCGCCGGAGGGCGACGCGTTCATTGGTAAGTGCGTGCTGGTCAACATTCCTGACGAGTGGACGGACAAGCAGGTATATGAGGAGGTACGGCACGTCGAGCGGGCGATACGCCAGTTCGGCGGGGCCCAAGAGATACATGGGCAACCGACTACTGAATGAGGAGGACGATGATGTTTAGAATATTCAAACGCAAATGCTGGCAGCCGAACGACGCGTGGCCGTCCGGATACGAGCCATACGCACGCCCGATGGACAGCTGTCCCACCTACGCCGAGGTGGACACCCGTAAGGATGCCGTGGAGATATGCGGCGATCGCAACGAGCACTGGCGGGCCATGGAGTTCAAGGTCAGCGCCGGGGTGGCCACCAAGGCCCAGCTCAAACGGTACTACATGACCTACCGCTACGAGTGGACGGAGACATGAACGCTCTGGACTTCACCGGCCCCACGTGGGCGGTGGACAGCGAGGAGCTGGACCCGGAGTTGCTCGGGGCCCTGATCGACTGCGGCCGGTCCGGCGCGTCGAGCGGAGCGGTGCAGTATGTGATCGACTGGTTCGAGGTCACCGGCAACGAGTCGGACTGTAAAGGGTACCTCGAGGGGTACGGAGCGTGGGACGAGGACCAGCTGGACGTGCACGATGACAATCTGCAGCGTCTGGTCTGGCTGACCGGCTGTGGGCTAGTTGAGGAGGGCGACGCGTTCTTCGACGGGTCCCTGTACCAGCCATGAGCAGGCTCAGAGGATTCATGCACGCCGAGTACAAGGGCTACAAAATTATCCGCAACAGGACGGAGATCACGAGCCGTAACCACGTCACTGGTGACACGTGGGTGACCAAGCGGATACGGGACTCGGTCAAGGTGTTGGGGTTCAACGCGCACGATGCGTCGTTCCCCTCAGTTAAGGCGGCGAAAGTTTTTATCACCGGCCTCGTAGAGGCCTCACAAATAGACCCGATTTCGGGTCTTGTAAACCAAGGAGAGCACGATGAATGATAATACGGGCACCGGACTGGGTGCATACACCATTAACGAATTACTCACTATGCTGAGCGACGACTTCACCCTGCTCCAGTTAGGCGAGTGGGTACCCGACGATGACAGCTGCGAGGCCAGCCGCGAGGTGGTTGAGGAGATCCGGACCCGCCTGCATGGGGTGAAATCATGAGCCGCGTGGGGCCGGTCGACATACTTCTATGGCTCGCCATAGTGCTCACCGCCCTGTGGTTTGTGTCACTGGTTGACGACACGAGGTGGGGCAAGGCGGAGGAGTGCTCACGCCTGCTAATCAAGACGGCCAACGCTACGCTCACGCCGGTCCACGAGGACGCGGAGATTCAGATCGGGGCGTGCATTTTATATTTCGACCAACCAATGGGTGGGAGCGAGCAATGAGAACCGAGACAATCACACGCGAGATATACACGTTCGATGAGCTGGACGACAGGACCAAGGCCAACGTGCTGGACGACTGGCGCAACGACACCACGGAATACGCGTGGTCAGACGAGTGGATAGAGTCGCTCAACGCGTTCGCCGACGACACGGGGATGGGCATCGATGACTACTCGCTCAGCCCGTACGCGTACAGCTATGTGAAGTGGTCGTTTGAGCTGGATGATATCGACAAGTCTGAGCTGACCGGGCTGCGCCTGCGCACATGGCTGGTCAACAACTGGGTGGGGGGCTGGACGACGGGCAAGTACTACCACAAGGGCCGCAAAGGGCGCCACTCTAAATGCCAGTTCGAGGTATCGTGCCCGTTCACGGGCGTGATCTCAGACTGCACCCTGATGGGGCCCGTGCTGGCGTTCATCGCCAAGCCTGACGACAGGTCGCTCAAGGATGTCATCGAGGAGTGCTTCGACGCGTTCGTGAAGGGGTATCAGGAGGACATGGCGGCTCAGGACAGAGATGATTACATCATCGATACTATTGAAGCGAACGGCTACGAGTTCTACGCTACCGGGAGCATGGTATGAGCAAGTTCGTGATACGGGAGACCGACATATACGGGGACATCCCGGAGGACCCAGATGAGCAATGCTATCTGAACCACTCGGCCCTCAGCAGCATGTCGTTCGGGTCGCTGGACATGGCATGGATGGGGGACTCCCGGCTCGAAGCTGAGGGCATGTCCGCCCGAGTGGCGGGGCGATGGTGGTCTCGGCACCATGAGATTGTGGAGGTGGGTGATGTCTAGCCCCCTCGAGCGGTCCGGGCTGGCCGATGTGTTCGAGCAGTGGGACAGCACCGGCCTGCCACCCGGGACGGGTGTGATACACCACCAAATCAAGGAAATATTCGGCGCGGCCAAGCCCCGGAACAGCGATCTGACCACGGAGAAGGCAACAATTGACCGCGTGTATGTGGGCAACGATAGGACGAACCGGCACCTCATGGGCATCGTGTCGGTGGTCAAAGAATGGGAGTACCTCCCCCTGCTGATGGAGCACGAGATAAGATTCAAGATGCTGCTCAACGGCGAACTGCTGGCCACTAAGGTCTTTGCCAGCGACCGCGAGGGCCGGGTCGGCCGGCTGATACGGGACAGCTCCGTCACGCTAGGTGATATGACAACACGGGAGTACAAAAAATGAGAGAGCCCTTCTTGATAGCGGAATTTGCGCCGTCGTTCGACCGCTCTGATCTGGGCAAGCCATTCATCAAGGCACAAGGCGTGTTGCAGGTGGTGGACGTGCATATCGAGCGGACGGGGGAGAGCCACGGCACACTGCGACTGTACCCGCACCACTACGAGTGGCTGGACGCTGCCCTCAAGCGAGGGACGAGGGACGCGAAGTCGTTGGCAACGACGCGCTACCGCCTGTTCAAACTGGTGCCATACGGGGGGGATAACTAGGGGGACTTGACTCAAGGTCAAGTCAGGAGTATAATGACGGAGTCATCTGGGAAATCAGGTGGCTCCACAGAAAGACCCGATTTCGGGTCTTAGCAACCGGAGAAAAAAACCATGAGTTCAGAAGTAAATTTCATACGTTCAATGACCGACCTTAAGACGGTCATCAAGATAAACATCCTCGCCGGCACCACGTGTACCATTCTCGGGGACCCGGGTATCGGCAAGACGGAGGGGGTCGAGCAGATCATCAACGTCATGGCCGATGAGGGCATTCATCCAATGGGATGGGAACCCCCAGAAAATTGGGCACCCAAGATGGTTGGGTTCTACGCATCCCAACATGAGGGCACCGACTTGTCCGGCTACCCTGTACTGAGCGCCGACGGTGAGGCCCTGACCTTCAAGGTCATGCAGAAACTACGCTCGCTCAACGAGGGCGACGCACTGGTGATCGATGAGGTGACCCTCGCCGATGAGAACACGCTCAAGCCGTGCTTGCAGCTGACCTCGGGGGACCGCCCGTCGGTCAATGATTGGGTTGGCCCACAACACGTGGCCCGCATCATGATGGGGAACCTTGCGACCTCGGGTAACTACGACTACGTCCTGAACCCGGTGCAGTGCAACCGTGGCAAGGTATACGAGTACCTCGGCCCGACAGTGGACGAGTGGCTGACCTACGGGATGGCCAAAGGGCTGCACCCGGCCATCCTGACCGCGATCAAGATGGAAGGCGCCAGCCTGCTACTGAACTGGAACCCATCACGGGACCGCAACCCCACCCACAGGTCGTGGGTGACGGCGAGCAAATCACTGCTCGCCGCTGAGCACCTGTACCCCGGTGGTGTGCCGATGGACGTACGTCTGTCCGAGCTGGCCTCGGCGGTGGGGGATTCCGCGGCGCTACAGGTGGAGACACTACTCACCCTGCAGGACAAGCTCGTGCCCTACGCCACGGTGGTGGCCCACCCAACGACAGCCCCGGTGCCGGATGGACACTCGGACCCGGAGGCGCAGTTCCTGATGGCGACACACGTGGCGAACAAGTGTAGGCCCGACGACTGGTCGTCCGTGGCCAGATACATTGAGAGATTTCCGCTCGAGCTACAGGCGACGATGACCTCGCCGATCGTAGCTAGGCACCCCGTGCTGCTCACCACCAGTGAGTATGCAAACTACGCCAGCCGGACTGGCAACCTTAGATAGTAACTGGAGAAACTACCATGGCAGATGTAACACTGATAGCAACGATGACGGGCCAGCAGTACCGTGCGGCCTACGCCGTGAAGGCGACGAAGGACGTATGGTACTACCTGAATGGCGTTTACATACCGGCCGACAAGGCCACGATTGTGGCAACCAATGGCCACATGCTGTACTACGCGGTCATCGAGGCCGGCGACGTGGAGCTGGAGGACAACGGCCTGATCTTTGAGCCGGCCAAGATACCGGCCAGCGTGGATAGCGTGACGATCGAGGCGTTCGATAAGACGAGCGTGCTGGTCAAGACCACTGGCACTAGGTCCGGGGCGACCACCCAGCACATATGCAAGCGGATTGAGGGCCCGTTCCCCGACTACAAGGCTATTATTCCAAGCGCGTACCGGGGCAAGGCCGAGGGTCCGGGGGATGCGTTCGGGTTCGACACCGGCTACCTTGCGGTGCTGAAAACAATATTTGGCCCCCGCCCTGTGCGCTTTGAGATGGCGGGCCCGCATGATTCGGCCTCGATAACCGGCCCGGATGGGCACGGCACCGTTATCCTGATTGCCCTGCCGCGTATAGATTCAGAACAATTGGCCTAAATAAAAGACCCGATTTCGGGTCTTAACTAACTGGAGAAACTACTATGACAAGCATGACTAACCAACCAAAATTTCGTGGCCACGGCATCGCTGACCGCCTGTTGCTGACCAAGCACATGGGTGGCCGGATGCAGAACACCATCACCGACAGGTCGTTGACGCAGGATATCCTCGACGCCTCGGGTGCCGACAAGGACGCCGTCGCCGGCAAGAAAGTTCTATTCGACATACTCACCCTGTCCCCTGTGACCACGCCGTACAACCAGACACGTACGTATACCAGCGAAATGACTATGCCATGGGGCAAGTCAGGCTGGCGCTGCATCGCAGTGGGCAAGTACGAGGACTACATCGCCAAGCAGAATACCAAGTTCATGGAGCTGGACATTGCAGTGGAGGCCTTCGCGGACAACATCGAGGGCCACATACAGGCGCAGCAACGCCGGCTGGGCTCCCTGTGGAGGTACGAGGACTACCCAACGGCGGATGAGTTCCGCAGCTACTGGCACCACAAGATCGAGACCGATCAGGTGGCCTCAACAGACGTGCGGGCCAAGGTCGACGCCGCCCAACGGGGGGACATCGAGATGCAGATCAAGTCCCGCCTAGCTGAGCAGTTCAGCTCGGTGTGGCAGGAGGCAGCCGAGAGGCTGGCCGCCAGCGTCCAACACGTGGCCAAGATACTCAACTCAGATGGCGCCAACGGTAAGCGCCGGTCGCCGGTGAACCTGACGCTCATCGAGAACCTGCGCACTCAGGTGGAGGTCACCCGTGAGATGGCGGTCGCCGTCGACGACACGAACCTGCTGAACCTGACACGTGAGGTGGAGGAGAAGCTCCTGCAGATTCCCGCCGAACAACTGGCCGCCAACGAGGGCGTCAAGGCAACCGTTGGCAAGGAGGCTGAGTTCCTCGCCACCCGTGCGGCCCGTGAGGTAGTGGCCGTGGACAAGCGTGTGCAAGACATGCTCACAGAATTTTCGGAGTACTGAGATGAGTGGATTACAGCAAGCGCGGCGGGTCACACCGCTGCAGCACACGATAGCCCAGCTCCGCAACCCTGTGCACGGACTGATCGGGGTTGCCGCCTTGGTCAGCACCATGAGGGTGGTGGAGGCCGATGTCGGCACGGCATGCACAGACACGGTGGCCTACATATACGTGGACCCCGCGTTCATGGCCGGGCTGAACCTGAGCCAGCGCCTGTTTGTACTGGTTCACGAGGGGTACCACAAGTGGGGCCGGTTCTTTGAACGCTTCGAGGTGTGGGCCAAGCTGCACCCCACCGTGCCCCGTATGGAACTGCTGCAGACGTTCAACAAGGCGCACGATTACCTGATCAACCACACGATACACGCGGACCTCGGCCTCGAGATGCCGGCGGGGGTGTTGTTCAGCACGACGGTCAACAACAAGTCGCACACAATAGAGAGGTTGGCCAACGAAATGATGGCCGGGCACCAGCCGCAGAACATGAACCCCGCACCGGGGGGCGGCCCACCGCAACCCGGGCAGGGTAAGCCCGAGCCGGGTAAGCCCGGGCAGGGGGATGGCATGATGGATGGCACCGACGTGTCGTTGCCAGACATGTACAACGGCAAGATCGAGACGGTGCCTTCCGCAGGTCAGTTGAAGGAGCACATTGCCCACGTGCGCAAGGACATGGCCAACGCAGCTCGGGCCGGCAAGGCGGCGGGAGACAAGTCAGGGTTCAGCGAGATGATGGCCGACGAGTCGAAGAAGGACAAGGTCAATTGGTCTCAGGTGCTGGCCCGGTGGGCCGCGAAGGTCCGCAACGCGGGCGCTCTCACCTTCGCTCGCCCGAACAAACGGTACCGGGTACCCGGTGGCCGGGTGCAGTTGCCCAGCCGGCGCAGCGTGAAGCTGGGGGCGATCGCAATCGTGATGGACACCTCCGGCTCCATGATGGGCGAGCTCATGAGTCAGGTGATGGCCGAGGTTAAGGCTACCTTGAGGGGTGTAGATTTCGATACGTTGTATGTCCTGCACGTGGACCGGCAGGTGCAGAAGGTGTTGGAGTTCAAGAAGCAGGACCTACCCAAGTGGACGCCCCAGATATTTGGTGGTGGCGGCACGGCTTTCCTACCGGCGTTCAGTCACATGCACCGGGAGATGCCAAAGCTGGCCGCGATCGTCTACCACACCGACGGCCACAGTAGTATGCGGGACCTAACCCACTGCGAGGACGTATGGGAGCAGATGGGCCGGCCCCCCGTATTGTGGGCGATCAACGACCTGTCGCCTGAGATATTCAAAGGGCGCTGCAAGTTTGGAACGGTGATGGACTGCCGATAATAGTATAGACTTTCATTCGCACAGGGCTGTGGTAGCCCTCCACATGCGCGGCGGCTCCGCATGGTGTACGCAAACCCGCCACTAATTAACAGGAGAACACAATTGACCAGCCACGATAGAGAATTACCCAGTACCCAGTTCATGATGCACGAGGTCCGTCGGGCGCAGGTCCTCGACGCCGGCCGCACGTTCACCGTCATCGGGGTCGACATCCCAGAGGCGCACAAGGAACCGCTCAGCGGGCCCGGGCCCGGGCCCAAAGGCATGACCTTCATGCGGCAGTTCGGCGGGGGGGACCACACGGTGCTCGTGAAGAAGGCCGCCATGACACACGGTGTGGCTAGGATGGTGTCCCGCCGCGAGGCCGGCCAGCCCAGCCACGCGGCGGACTCGATGGCGCTCGCCGTGGAGGCTGCCATGGCACACGGTACGGCTGGGATGGCGATCTCAGGGCGCGGCCTCTCGACCTTTTGGGCCGACGATATGATTGTCAACCCTGAGACGGACCTGTCCCCGTGGCGCAGCGCCTTCGAGCACGCAGGCAAGCACAGGGCGGTGCCGTTGATCGTACTGACGCCCCCGCTGGCTTTCTACACCGACGGGGGCGTGAACGACGCGTTGCTTAACGCTATCCCCTCCGTGTGCCAGACAGACGAGCTCGCCCAGCGGGTGCGGGACTTGAGTACGGCCCAGCCGGCTTTGGACCGGGCGTACTACCCTGATCAGGACAGCCCGGTCCAAAGCTGGCTCTTGGCAAAGCCGGGCTCGTTGTTCGAGTCGGAGGCCATCACATTGAATGAGGGGCCCGACGGTGACCGGTGGATACTGGCGCTGCGGTTCGCCGGCGGCGTGTACAAGGTAGCGGGCCGGGAGATGCTGGGGGTGTTCCTCTACGGTGTGTCGTACCCGAGCGCCCGCAGCGCCGGCCGGTTAGCGCCCGGCCCAGCGGAGGAGGGCGAGTATGCCCTCGAGCACCGGGGGGTAGAGGCGCCGGAGGCGCTGCACTTTGACATGTTCGTGCCGGTGGAGCCCGAAGGGGTGACGGAGCTCTCCGGGTGGGGCGCCGACCTCGAGGCAGTTCAGGCGCAGCGAGTTACGAACGCGGCGAGAAGCGCGGAGGGTGAGGCCTTCGCGGTCACCGTGGAGGGCCACGGTCCGGGCTCGAGGAAACACTGGCTGCGGCCAGAGACGAGGGGGCCCATCGAGTCCGTAGTGCGGGAGCAGGAGGCCCAGATACAAGCGGAGGCGCACAACTTGTTGGCGCTGGAGCGCATGGAGGCGACGGGCCGGAAACGAGCGCGTGTCATGCTGTGCCGGTTTGCATGGAAGGCCCTCATGGTGGCCGTGCTCGAATGCCGCCAACTAACAATCAAACGGAGAGAGCAATGCTGACCAACAGAGAGATACAACTGATCCAAGAACGACACGACCGGGACAGCGCGGTGACATACCCGCTGGGCACCGGACCCACCCTCGAGGATGCGGCAGAGATACATCAAGACCGGGACCGGCTCCTCGAGCACACGGTGCTGATGAAGAAGGCCCTGCAGGATTTACTTCGCGGGTTCGACGAGCTGATGCCGGGTATCGGCGCGATCTCGGTGCAGGATTTCGCGAACCTGAACGATGCCCCGAGGCTGGCCCGGCGGCTGCTGCTGCCAGCGGGAGACCCAGAGTGATCCGGGGCATGAGCGAGGAGGATATCACGTCCATGATGCTCAACGCGCAGGAGGTGGGCCTGCTCAAGGGCCAGTTGCAGGCGGCGCACGAGAGGATGGCCCAGCAGGGGGAGAGGATCGTCCAGATGCAGAACAAGCTAGATGCCCAACGGGAGCGTGCCGCGGCGGCGGAGGCCGAGCGGGACTACACCGTGGCGGCCCTGAAACAAATAGGAGACCTGAAAGTATGAGCCCAACGCGTAGAATTAGAAGTGAGAATAAAGGAACCCGTAAGGACAACACCCGTGCAGCGCCACGGGCCACGCAATGTAAGTTCAAGGTACCTAAGATGGCCAGCTTATGGCCGGCCCCTAAAAAGGGGAAGCGCGATGAACACTGAAACACTAGACCAGCTGTACCTTGAGTGGTCCCATTTCACCACGGTCAAGACGGCGAGGGTGTTGGAGCTTGAGGGCTGGTTGGGCGAGGCCCGCCTGCAGCGGGACGCCGCTGCCAGTAGGCACACCCAGCGGTTATCCATTGAGCACGGGAGGACGGCCCGGCTGAGTGAGAAGGTCGTCGTGCTGGACCGCCTGCTCAAAGCCTACGTCCTCGGGGACTCGTGCAAGCACGACAACCATGGCCTCTGTGTGAACCAGGACATCTGCCCGGCCATCGAGGCGGAGACTTTGCTAGGCATGCGACCATGAGCTACACATCCAAAGTATTCACCGACGACAACACGTGGACCTTCGACTACGAGACGTACTACGATGATGAGTACTCGCTTAAAAAGATGAGCGTGGAGGAGTACGTCCGGGATGAGAGGTTCCTGTGCCACGGGTTGTCCATCAAGCGCGGCGCCCGGCCATCGATATGGATCGCCGGCCACGATAGGGTGCAGCGCCTGCTACGGACCCTCAAATTTGAGGATAAGGTGGTCATCGGCCAGAACGCCAAGTTCGATGGGTTTATCACCCACGACGTGTTCGGGGTGAAGGGGGTACGATGGCGGGACACGATGGCGATGGCGGCCGGCCAGTACGGCAACGCGCTGCAGTCGCAGGCACTGTGGTACTTGGCCCAGCAGTTCCTACCCAAGCACCTGCAGAAGGACTCGGCCTCACTGATGGACGTGAAGGGGCAGCGTGTCCTGACCGAGGCGCAGATGCAGGCACTGGGTGTGTACGCGGCCCGGGATACCGACTCCACCTATGAGCTGTACAAGATATTCTACGGGGTGCTCAAGCAGTTCCCCATGGAGATGGGGCTCGTCGAGATGACGACGGCCATGTTCACCGACCCCATGCTGGAGCTCGACCCGTTGGTGCTTGACGCGCTGTACCGGAGTGAGGTGGCGGAGAAGCAAGTCATGCTGGATTCGTGCGTCGCGGAGTCCTTCAAGCAGATACGCAGCAACGGCCAGTTCGCTGCCCTGCTGGCCACGCTGGGAGTGGAGGCCCCGAAGAAGATCAGCGAAGTCACGAACAAGGAGACATGGGCATTCGCCAAGACAGACCGGTCGTTCATGGACATGCAGCTGCACGAGAACCCACTTGTCTCCCAGCTGGTGCGGGCTAGGATACGGATCAAGTCATCGATCGAGGAGACACGGGCCAAGAGTTACCTCGAGGTATCCAGCCGGGGCGCGTGGCCCGTCGACCTCAACGTGTCGGGGGCGAGGACAACGCACCGCATGAGCGGTGGCCCGGCCGGCGGGGGCAACCCGCAGAACCTAGGCAAGAAGTCGCCACTGCGCAGGGCGATCCTGCCACCTCCCGGGTACCGACTGGTGGTGTGCGACTCGGCGAACATCGAGCTGCGCATAGCAATGCGCCTTGCCGGGGAGATCGATGTGGTTGCCCGGATGGCGGACCCGGCGTTCGACCTGTACCGTACGTTCGCCAGTCACATATACAACGTGGCCGTCGGGGATGTGACGGATGCCCAGCGGACGGTGGGCAAGGTAGCCTGCCTGTCACTGCAGTACGGCAGTGGTGCCGATCGGTTCCGGTGGACCGCGTTCAGCTGGGGTGTGGAGCTCACAATGGAGGAGTGCGAGCGGATCGTGGCCATGTACCGGGCGGCATTCGGCCATATCGAACACGCTTGGGATACGTGGGGGCACGTCATGCGGATGCTGGAGCGCGGGCAGATCGAGGATACATGGATGGGCGACGTTGCTTGGGCGATGCCCAAGACAATCGCCGGCTGCCCCGGCGTAGGGCTCGTGGACGGGCCGCCGATAACGTACCCGAATCTGCGCCGGTACATCGACCCTAGTGAGGGCACCGGCCGGCAGCAGTACGTGTACGACACGTGGACACGGGGGAAGGGACGGCCCTCCCGCAAAATATCCCGGTTGTGGGGGAGCAAAATATTCCAGCACATTTGCCAGTCGTTGGCCAAGACAATTGTTATCGGACAGGTGCTCGAGACGCATGAGTACTTGGTTACAGAGGTGAGCCCGCAGAGTCGCACGGTCATGACTGTGCACGATGAAGGGGTGTGGCTGGTGCCGGAGACCGCCGTCTCTGACGACATGGGTCCACGCATCACAGAGATATTCACGAAGCCGCCGGATTGGTGGCTTGACTTACCACTTGACTGTGACCTAGACTTGAACGCACCAACTTACGGAGACGCACGAACATGAGCACGCAAGAATTACCGGACGCACTACTTAAGGAATTACCGGGAGGTACCGGGCACGGGTACTCGGCCCGCGACCTGATCATGGCGTACATGGCCAACAAGGGCGACCCCTGCAGCACACGGGAGCTCATGGTGTACGTGTACAAGGCGAGCGGTGTCGTCATGAAGCGGACCTACTTCTACCAGCTTATGTACAAGCTGCGTAAGGCGGACATCGTGGGACAGGGTGAGCTGACCAGCGGGTCAGAGAAAACGTGGTCGATCACTCTGTTCGGGGACGGCGAGGCTCGCCCGTACCTACCCGTCAAGGGCGAGTGACATGGCCGCCGAGAAACCTTTATTCGCATGGAGCCACTCAGCCCTAGAGCTGTACCTATCATGCCCGCGTAAGTACTACGAGGCCAAGGTCACCAAGGCGTGGGTCGAAGAATTCAAGGGACCCGCCGCTGAATGGGGCGTGGCGGTGCACAAGGCGTTCGAGAGGGCCGTCCAGTTCGGCTCGCCCATGCCACCCAACATGGTGCAGTGGTCCGCGCTGGCCAAGAAGCTGGCCAACCTGACCGGCGTTATCAAGGTCGAGCAGCAGATCGCGCTGGACTCGGACTACCAGTACGTTGGATGGTTCGACAAGACTGTGAGGGTGCGCACGATCATCGATTACGGGTGCTACAACCTGACCACCGGCAACGCCCTGCTGCTTGACTACAAGACCGGCAAGCGCAAGAACGACGACCGGCAGCTGGCCCTCATGGCAGCATCCATATTTGAGCTGTACCCCAAGATAAACAAGGTAGTGTCGGGGTACGTGTGGTTGAAGGACGGCCAAGATTTGTCGACGGTCACGTTCCTGCGGGAGCACAAGGACAAGCTGTGGGCTATGTACTTGCCCACGGTGGCAGACGTAGAGCAGTCAATGACCACGGGTCGTTGGCCGGAGAAACCGTCAGGGTTGTGCAAGGGCTGGTGCCCCGTGCAGGACTGTAAACATTGGGCACCACGGAGAATAAAATAATGGCGAAGGGTCCTGAATCAAAGGTTAAGGATAAGATTGTAGCGATACTGAAATTCCACAACGCGTGGTATTGCTTCCCGGCGACACATGGCATGGGGCGCAGTGGCGTGCCAGACGTTCTCATCTGCCACCGGGGCATGAGCATCGCGGTTGAGGTTAAGGCCACGGTCAATAACAAGCCGACCAAGCTGCAAGAGCACGAGCTGTGGAAGCATCAAGAGGCGGGTGGCTGGTCGTGCGTGATACACAAAGATAACTTGCTAGACCTCGAGGGTCTGCTGTCATCCATCACAGCGATGGCGGAGATCACCCGCCTGCAGGGGCACGACAAACTCGAGGACCAAGAGGCGAGGGCCGCCGCCCGTGCAGTAGCGCAAGAGACTTTCGTCGACGCCAAGGTGGAGGACGGCACAATCGAGGACACCCGCCCCGAGAGCAAGCGGCACAAGTCTAAAGACACCGACGCCATCAACTGATGAGGTCCGCTGCATCTAACGGCTGGCTCATGCTGGCCGGGGTGGACAATGTCCGGGCCATGGTGGAGAGCCTCGAGGGTACGGGGGTCGTCACGCGACAAGGCCCCAAGACCGGTGGAACCATTGTCGCCCTCCCCCACACGTTGGCGGGGGCGACAAGGTTAAACCGGCTGGGCTACCCGGTCCCCGGTCCCATACTCACCGACTACGAGTGGACCGGGAGGTACGCGCCGTACAAGCATCAACGTACGACCGCAGATTTTCTGACGGTACACCCACGGTGCATCGTGCTGAGCGACATGGCCACGGGTAAGACAGCGAGCTCCATGTGGGCGGCGGACTATCTGATGAAGGCCGGACAGGTCCGCAAGGTTCTCGTACTGGCCCCACTCTCGTGCCTCAATAGAGTGTGGATGGACGAGCTGTTCAAGTGGGTGCCCCACCGGTCGGGCCGGGTGCTCAAGTCGAGCCGGGACCGGCGCAAGCGGATTACTAGGGAGACGGACGCGGAGTTCCTGATACTCAACCACGATGGCCTACAGGTAGTGGCCCCGCAGCTGGTTGAGCGAGGGGACATCGACCTCATCATTGTTGATGAGGCCTCCGTGTACCGCAACGCAGACACGGCACGGTACCGGTTGTTCGTTCAGGTGCTCGAGGCATGTCGTGCCCGGCTATGGATGTTGACGGGCACACCGACACCCAACGCCCCAACCGACGCGTGGGCGTTGGGTAGGTTGATCAACACGGAGGGCACGCCTCGGAGGTTCCGGCAATTTAAAGACCAGACGATGACGAAGATCACCCAGTTCAAGTGGGTGGCCAAGCCCAACGCTAAGATTATTGTGCGCAACATCCTGCAGCCGGGGGTTAGGTTCGCCAAGAGCGTCCTCGACGACATGCCGGACACGGTCTACATCGATAGAGAGTGCTCGATGTCGCCTAAGCAAAAGCAGCACTACGAGACAGTGCGCAAGCATCTCATCACGCAGGCCCAGAACGATAAGGGCGACAGCAAAATTATCACTGCCGTGAACGCCGCCGGCAAGATCAACAAGCTGATGCAGATATGTCAAGGCTCAGTGTACGCAGAGGATGGGTCCGTCGTGGACCTGCCGATGGGCGACCGGATGGACGTGACGTGCGAGCTCATTGATGCCGCACTCAGCAAGACGATCGTGTTCGTCCCATACCGACATGTGTGCGACAGGGTGTGCGCCGAACTCGCTGCTCGGGGGTACGGAACGGCGGTGGTACACGGTGGCGTCACCGGCAGCAAGCGGGACAGCGCCCTCCAGAAATTCCAGATCGATGATAAGACGCAGGTGCTGGTGGCCCACCCCCGCACAGCTGCGCATGGATTAAACCTGCAGATGGCGAGCACCACAGTGTGGTACGGCCCCACGTTCAGTACGGAGCAGTGGCTGCAGGCGAACGAGCGTATGTCTAGGACGGGGCAAGTCCATAAGATGGTGATCGCTAGGCTGGCCTCAATGGAGGTGGAGCTTGCGGTGTACAAGACAGTACTGCAGAACGACGGGCGCCAGCAGGCGATACTTAAACTTTACGAGGAGATATTTCAGTGAGCGACAACAAACTCGAGCGCCTGTTTAGGGCGCACGCAAACATCAAGGCCCGGCTGGCCGTGGAGGCGCGGGCCAGCAAGGAAAGGTGTGACCCTATGAAGGCCTCCCTTGTGGTGGTCGAGACGGCCATGCTGCAGATGTTGAACGACGTGGGCACCGATCAACTCAAGGTCACGGGCTTAGGTATTGTCATGCCTATGGAAAAGATAATGCCCAACTGCAAAGATTGGGAGGCCCTATATACCTACGTGACAGAATCAGGTAACTTTGACCTGATTGCGCGACGGCTATCATCCAAACACGTCAAAGAATACATGGACGCCAATGGCGACACGTTGCCGCCGGGCGTTGCGGTTCACATCGAACGGGGGGTGTCCGTTCGTCGCGCTCCGGGCGCGAAAACTTAGTGCTAATTTAACCAACCGATAGGAGATACAAAATGCAAGACCTTATTACCGGCAAAGCCGGCGCAGTTGCCAACATCCCAAGCTACGCACAAGGTGCGTCGGGGCTGGGCGATCTAGGCGGCGAGAGTTTCCCCCGCCTGACTTTCAAGGGCAGTAGGTTCCGCGTGGCCAAGGGTGGCGACGAGGAGGTTCTCGAAGTTACCCGCCTCAAGATCATCGTGCTGGCGGCTAACCCAACCGTGAGCCGCATCTATTACAAGGGCTCATACAACGAGGACAGTACGGGAGAGCGACCCACCTGTGCCAGCGCCGATGGCGTGGTGCCGTTGGAGTCCGTTTCTGACAAGCAGAACGACGTGTGCGCCACCTGCCCACAGAACCAGAAGGGCAGTGCCATCTCGGATGATGGGGGTAAGCGCAAGGCGTGCTCGTACTTCCACCGATTGGTTGTCAAGCTGGTGGACTACCCTGACATGGAGCCGCTGGTCACTGAGATCAAAGCGATGTCCCTGTTCGGCGAGAGCTACCCTGACAGCAACCTACTGAATTTCCGGCACTACGCGGACCGGTTGAACCAGCACCAGACCATGGCGCATGCGGTGTTGACCGAGATGTCCTTCGACACCGACTCGTCTGTGCCCAAGGTCCTATTCCAGCCAGTGGGTTACGTGCCCGAGGCGGAGTTCCTAGCCACAATACACCCGTTGGCCACCGACCCGGCGACCATTGAAATGGCCAGTACGGCGAGCATCCGCACGGGCAGCGATGGGGACACAGCGGCCCCGGGTGGTTTTCGCGACCGGCTATTGGATGCCCCTGCCCCCGCGCATGCCTCCACGGGCACCGAGAAAGATTACATGCCCAGCCCTGAGGAGCTCAAGCTGGCCGACCTGCAGGCTCAGATTGCGGCTATGTCCAAGCCTCCGGCTCCACCAGCTCCACCACCTGTGCCCCAACTGACCGAGGCCGAGCAAAAGATCGCTGACCTGCAGGCCCAGATTGAGGCCATGTC
>LV_Brine_h2_0102DRAFT_1000186_pt1 | contig 23257 bp, 44 predicted proteins | sample LakVidmifraction_3_FD_10600 | JGI IMG/M metagenome (IMG submission 10600)
GCGTACAACATTGTATAAAGTTAATACGCTATGATGGTTGGTACTTTAATTTAAGCGTTTGTGCAAAGCGTACTAACCTTATACTTTGCCGTTAGCAAACATAATTTGCTACTATTCGCATTCATTACAATGTTCTTTTCTTCTACCATTTTCATCTACTGTATAACCATATCCGTCACAATTACCACAAACAACGGATTTGCTAACAACGGGTATAGTTAATTGCTCCTTTATCTCTTTTGCGAAGTCCTCTAAATCAATCATCAATTTATCATCTTCCGGATAATCTACTTTGATTCTTTTAATGTATTTATCTATTAAATTTTTCATGCTTATTTATTAAATTAGTTTCTAATCCCACAACTACTCATACAACTGCAACGTTGGCAGTAATTAAAAAGCGAACCTCTTAATTAAATCTGTCCAATCATTTTGGGATGTTCTTCCTTTTCTCCGTTTGTCATTCCCAAATTTTTCCAATTTTTCTTCAAGAATATTTAATTTGTCCATAACCCTCAAATCTCTAATTGTATCTTCCACTATTCTATATTTGAAATCATTAATCGCTGCGGCTAAAATACGAGCCTCGTCTTTTTTTAGTTTCATCGTTTTTTAAATTAACTACTGCCAACAATTTATATAATTAATAGCCTAGGCAGTGTTTAGACTAAAATCAAAGTTTTACTGAATACTACCATTTATCTACTACTATACAAGTTCTTGCAGGTAGTTCATCCAAAGCAGTTTGTAATCGCCCACATTGTTCATCTTTATCAAGTGCTTTCCATTCTTCCATAGTAGCGCATTCTAGTTCTTTTAGGCTTATGTTTTCGCTGCCACTTGTAGTATTCACATCCCATTTTACATTAATTGTTTCCATTATATTTTTGTTTTTAAGTTAATATCCGTACTAAGCACAATAACGTGTATATGGCATTAAAACGACAACATACACACAGCGTTATATGCCATTAACCAATCGTATCGTGTATTGAAAATTCTCTTGGTAATAATCTACGCAACAATGAGAAAAACTTTTGATATTCCTCAATCTTTTTTGTGTTCGCCAAAAGTTCATTTTCTTTATCTCTAATGTGTTCACTTGCAAGTAGCCATTCATTTAGCTTACCTTGTTCATCTTTTGAAGTAATGAACTTTTTTAATTCTTCGTATTTTTCGGCACATTCTTTTTTTCTCATTGCTGCTCCGTGGTCATAATAAGCCATATTGTTTCAAATTTAACGGCACATAACAAGGGTTTTGCGTAATAGCTCTATCAAGTGTCGTGGTTAATTTTAAGTTTATACTAAGGGCTTTGCGTAGTAGCCCTGATATGTTAGCAACAATTAATTGTCTTTTAAGTAATCGTCTACAACCTTGGTTACTGTATACATATTACCCTTGTCTTCTAACCTCACTTTACTTACTTTTCTAAAAAAGTCAATTAACAGTTCCCTTTGGTCGCCTTTATCATCTGCATCCTGTTCAGTTCGAATAACACCTGTATTTAATTGCGGTTTTTGTGATTCATTAAAATTTTCGTTTTTCTTTCTCATAATTTTGTTTGTTTTTATTTGTTAAAAAGTTCTAATTTATAAGCTTCAATATCAACCACTTTAGCCCAAAAAGGCTTTTCATGACCTTGCAATCTAATCGCTTTGTGAAATTTATGGAAGTAGCCATGTAATTCGTTGTTCTTTTTTACGCTTTGTTGGTAGTCAAATAGCTCAATAGACTTGTCGAAGCCCACGAATTGCGCTATCGTTGGAGTAGGATAAATGCAATTATCAATTACATAATTAACGGCTGCTGCAAGACGATCATCCGACATCTCTAAATCCCTTACACGTCCTAAAAGCACTTGAAAAAAAGATGTTTCAAGCTGCGGAAATGATTGTTTAATCTTCGCTACTTGTTGAACTTGTACGACTTCGGTACAAGTCTTTTTGAATACGCTAATCTCGTACGCCTCGCCTTTGTTTATCAAAGTGTTCGGCAAGCACACTTGCAAGTTCATCTTCACTTGTTCCTTCTCTGTTTTTAATAATTCCTGTATTGACTGCATTTGATTTTATTTGTTCGTTAAATACGGCTATGTACTTCACGCCGTCAGGATTTGTCTTTCTTAACTTTGTTACAGATAGGAAATTTTTTGCCCAAAAAGCATCCGCCCTGGTTCTTTTGATAATGTCTAAAATATTTTCGAATGGCAATTTCTCGATCCTATTCAACTTTTCAATCGTATCCTTCCAATTGTTTATTTGACTTTTTGTCACTGGATGAAGATGAGCTTCAAAAAATTTTAAACTCTCGTCAAAAGTTTGCAAAACTTTTTGACTAAATACGAGAGTCTTTACTTTCTCTTTCTCTTTCTCTTTCTCTTCTACTTCTACTTCTACTTCTACTTCTACTTTCCCTTTCCCTTTCCCTTGTACTTGTAGGGTAGGGGTTAAATTTTTATTTTTCACCCCTAGGCAAGGGGGTTCGGTAGGGGGTTGGCTAGGGGGTACGGCAGGGGGTTGGCTAGGGTTGGATAAAATAATCCCCGTCTTGTCCTCAAACCCACGAACCTGTGTATCTATACTGTTCACTTGACTCACGTATGCGAACTTAGCCATACCTCTTAACTCGTTAGGTTTGACGCCAAGGAATTGCCTATCCAACAAAGCATCAATAAACGCTACTTTGTCAGCATCATTATCCAATTCGTTGTACACGTCGAAGTACGACCGAAAGAAATTAAATCCTTTTCTCTTTGTCAATTTCATGATTTGTTTAAATTAAAAAAGCCGCCCCAACAAGGTGCGTGAGATAACCTTGAGAGAGCAGCTTTTGAATAAATTTTTTTGAAGATCTCACGCTTCGAATTACAAATATAACATTAATTATTACAATAATGATAAAAGATACAAATTATTTAAATTTAACTGTTAAGGTCATGAGGCTACCTGTACACAGACTTGCAATTGACGAGATAACCGAAGGGATGGATTATGTTGGCTTGGTAGACATGCCTGCTCATAGCAAGATTTATACAACCATGGCGACGCAAACAAAAAAAGCAATCGTCAAGCAGGTATTTAATTCTGAAAAGCAGATAGTCACAGGCGTTGTAATTGCTACGAATCATCTTATATATCGAAGAAATGATGATGGTTATGAATATAATGTGTTTATCTCAAAGCAAGATTCGCTTGAAATAATGAAGAAGTTCGCAAAGTTCGGTTATCACAACAATGTCAATTTGATGCATGATGCAGGGCGTAAGGTTAAAGATGCGTATTTAATCGAATCGTATTTTATTCGTGAAGATAAGAAGAATATTCCAGAGGGGTTCAAGGACCAAAACTTGCAACCGGGAAGCTTAGTATTCTCTTATTGGATAGAAGGGAAAGAGAGTTGGAAGTTCGTTAAAGAAAGTAGCACAGGATTTAGCCTTGAAGGCTGGTTTAAAGAGGTGCCAGTAAAGTTTATAAAACAAAAACAAAAACAAATGAAAAAAGGAAGAAGCTTAATGGCTCTACTTGGGTTTGCATTAGCAAGCGTAAAAGTTGCTTACGACAGTAAAAAGAAGTACGCAGAAGCAACCAATACTGACGGTGAGACCGTCCAGTGGGATGGTGAATTAGTAGAAGGCGTATCAGTATTTATTGTACCAGCAGAGGGCGACCCTGTACTTGCACCCGAAGGAGACATGACAATTGACATTGATGGCACAATGACAGTTGTATCAGTTGATGAAGTAGGAGTTGTGACTAATGTAGAGATAGTTGAAGTTGATCCAGAGGATGTGGCTGAAGCAATGACAGCTATGAAGGCTCACTATGAGGGGAAGTTTACGAAGCAAGAAAGCCAACTAGTTTTAATGGCGAAAACTATTGATGATCTAACTGTTGCTTTTGAAAAGTTTTCTGAAAAGAATCCACCTAAATCAAAGCCTTCATTGGTCAGTGGTTACGCATCTTTGCGAGGTAAAAAATAGTAAAAAAAAAATTAAAATTTATATTATGAAATGGAAATTCGGTAAATTCACAATGGCTAAAAATGTCTTAAAAGCGATATTTGGCAAGATTGAAATGGATTACGATATTGATGAGTTGGGCGCATTCGTAGAGGATAAATCTACGGAAGTGATGCACGACTTGCTTAATGATAGTAATCTAAAGACTAGGATGAATGTGATGCAAAATGTTAAGGGTTCTGAACTTATCAAAATCATCAATTCTAAACCGACACTTCAAAGTGCGGCGGCTTGCGGTTGGACTCCAGAAGGAGGGATGATTTTGACGGACAAGACTATCAAGACTTATCCACTTAAGATTCAAGAGGTATATTGTAACGAAAACCTGAATGAGACGTGGGCTCAAATGATGAATGCTATTGGGGCAAACGTACAGAACACTGTGCCACCAACCTTTGCAGATGCGTTGATAGTTTATTACCAAAAACAAGCAAACATCTTAGACGAAAACTTAATAATCAATGGTGATACAGCATCATTAGATGTTGACTTATTGCATTATGATGGCTTTATTAAACAATGGAATAACGACGTTCTAGTGAAAGTTTACGACTCATTGGAGACAGCTATTACAGATGCTAATGCATTCGCAATTGCTAAGGGATTAGTAGCTAGTATACCGACAAAAGTTAAAAGACATAGAGATGCGGTTACATTGGAGGTATTAGTTGGGTATGAGACTGCTCAGAAGATAATTAATAATATCCACAACACCAAGGATTACAACGCTTTTATCCCAACCACTGAGGAGGACGGAAGTATCACGTTCATCTTACCTACGACTAACATTACATTTCGATCAATTCAACAGTTAGACGAGACAGATGTAATGGTTGCCGCACCGCACAAATACATGTTCTACGCTACGGATTTATCAAGTGATATTGACGGCTTTACTTGGAAGTATTCTGATTACGAGGATGAATTAAGATTCGGAGTTAAATGGAGAAGTGGTATAGCTTACATATTTAGCGACACATTCACTAGATTAGTCTTAGCGGTATAATAAATTAATGGGAGTGAATTAATTCACTCCCTGTTTATTCACTTTTTAACAAAAAAAATATGATTACTTTAGAAGATTATTCAAAACTTTGTGAACGTGAAAACGGTGGAGTTGAGCGTATTGTCGTTGCTGAATTGTGCAAGGTCGACAAGACAGGCGTAACTTTTACAGGTCGTGAAATTACGGATGTTGCTATGGTGGCTGCCGCACAAGCTTACGCATGGACTCCTGATATGGAGAGCGCAATGTTTAGTGACAATAGCACTGGCAACAGAGGTAATAACTCAGTGATGAGAACACATACTGGATTGGTTATATTTAAGGATGATAGTGAGCTAGTTGCTGACTTGGACGAGAACTTAGCTAAATCAACAGGTTTAGTGTTCTTCGTGAAATATGCAACTCCAATAGGCAATGTGTCTAAATGGAAGGTGTTCGGGTTCTTTAACGGTATGACTGTCACTACTTCGGAAGCTTCGACTGGGCAAAATTATGAAGACCTTAGAGGGCACACAATGAATTTTGAAGGAAAGGAGTTAACAAGGGCATTAGATATTGATGAAGCATTGGTTCTTGCGCTTCTTATTCCTACTCCGTAACAAAATATCTTTATAACCAAAAGAGGGGTGGGTAAGTCCTTGCCCCTCTTTTTTATTTAAAATAATATGGTGAAAGTAAAAGACAGATATATAGGGTTAACCATTCATTCGGACAAGATAGGATGGGTTAAAGTGAGCAAAGATAGTGCCGAACTATTAACTAAATTAGGGCGACTAGAATTGCTGGATGGTCTTGAAGATATTCATAATTCAGACCCTAAAGATGAATTGAAGTTAAAGGATTTGAGAAGTCAAGCAAAGAAGCTTGACGGGTACAATTCCAAAATGACACGATCCGAACTTAAGACATTGATTGATGTTAATGCTTAATCTTGACGAGGTGAACACCTTAGACGTCGTATGTAGTGACCTCACAACAATTAATGAACCTATATTCTTGTGGCGAATATTGAACAAAGTCACAAAAGTAGAACATCTAATTGAATTGATAAATGAAGTGCCGTTAAATCATAGATTTGATAAATTCAAATTGGATTTACCGAATGATTTGGATTTAAAATCAGGTGAATACGAATGGTACATTTACCAATCAGCATTAACAGGAGATGTAAATTACAGCGACATGAATTTACTTTCAAGTGGGGATTTAAAAATTAATACTAACTTTGAAATAAATAAGTCTTATGAGCCAATCGGAGGAAGTGACAAGGAGTACAATGGATAGAGTTAGTTATGTTAAGATGGCTAAGAAGAAGTCGTCAGCTATACGGCTGGCGACGGAGTCGGATAATAAAAATAGTGACACGGTGAATTGGGGCCGTAAAAATGAATACCCATACTATTTAAATTATCTCGCCGCTTCTAATCCAATTCATTCGGGAATACTTCGAGCAAAGACAGTCTTCACCGTATCAGGTGGGTTGATTTATGAGGGTAAGCAAGAAGATAGATTTGAGCTATTTTTCAAAAATAAGAAGTCAAAACATTCAGATAAAAATTTAGAAGATTTAGTCAAAGATATTTCAGTCAATTATGAAATATCAAACATCTTTGTATTCAGAGTCCTATTCAATGTTGTAGGAATCAAGACCTACAAGAAGTTAGAGGTTATACCATTTGAGAAAGTACGCTTTGAGATTGCATATGACGAGCAGAACAATGCTATTGCGACTGGCAACATAAAAATATCTGATAATTGGCTAGATTTGAAGCAGCCAACTAAGATCTTAATGCCATTTGACAAGTCAGATCCAGATCAGCTTGAGTGTTACGTAATGCACATGGAGGAAAGTGGGCAATCGTTAGACGAAAAGGGCAAGGTCAGCTCTAGTTTTTATCCTGAACCTCTATATTCAGGGGCAATAATTTCTATAGATACGCTTATTCAAGTAGGGAAGCACGGTAATTCAGAGATACACAATGGGTTTTCGCTGGGAACTTTAGTATATTTGGCTGGCGGTAAGATTATTGACCCGAAAGTTAAGCGAGAGTTTGAAGATGATTTGACAAATAGTACTACTGGCGCAGAAAATGCGGGCGGTAATATGATAGTATACGGCAACGGGCAAGATGAAAGACCAACAATTATAAGTTTGTCAGGAAATAACCTTCCAGATAGGTATGTGATTACTAAGAAGGGGGCGGAAGAATCAATAATACACGCTCATCAAGTTGTCGTACCTACCTTATTTGGAGTTAAACAGGAAGGCTCATTTAACGCAAGCGAATTAGAGGTTGGTTACGCTATAATGCAGGCTAATTATTTCACAGGCAGAAGGGATGCAATACTATCGGTACTCAACTGGATAATGAATGACATTGCAGGTATTGAGGGATCAATTGCTTTCGGTGAAGTTCAATTGAATTTAGAGAATCAAGTTGCGACGGATGATGCGAGCAAGACGGGTCAAGCCCTTAATGCTATGTCGCCTTTAGTTGCTAATAAAGTACTGAGCTCAATGACGGCGAACGAAATTAGAGCCTTGGCAATCTTAAAGCCAAAAGAAGGTGGTGATGAATTACCCTCTTTGTCAAAGGATGGCGCACAAACAGAGATGTCAAAAGAGGTTAAAGATGAATTTATCGAAAGGTTCAAGAAGTTTGGAGTTGAAAAATCAAGCATTACCGAAATTTTCTCAACGCAATTAATCGACGGCACTCAAGAGGGAGAGCAGATATTCATGGATGAGTTTAAAAAAGCTGCATTCCAAGCTTTAAGTGAAAATGGTCAGCGCACTTTGGAGTTAATAAAAGACAACGAAAACTTTAATAATATTCGCAAAACATTAGATATTTCAAGTGTCGATTTAGCTAAGATTTATGGTGATTTGATTCAAAAAGGATTAATCACTAAAGATGGAGTTGTGACTACTGAAGGCAACAGACAGATAGCAATTAATGATGTTACCTCTTTACAAGTTATGTATGGTTATCGTCTTAGATTTGACGCTCCCAAATTACAAGTAGGTGGTAAGAGCCGTGAATTTTGTCAAGTATTGATAGGTGCTAATAGGTTGTACACGAGGTCAGATATCGAAAGAATTAGCGGAGTAGAGGGGTATGATGTATTCGCATATAGAGGTGGTTGGTATCACAATCCTAATTCAGGAAAGAATGAACCAGGATGTCGTCACGAATGGTATCAAGTTGTAACATTTAAATAATAAGAAGATGGGCGCATTAGACATAACATATTTATTAACTCCTAAGGTGTGGGGTGAATATGGATTCACCGACATCAACACAGACACTAAGAAGTTACTCCCTATAATTAGGGATGTTCAGGCTCGAATTGTGGAATCTGTAATCGGAAAGAATCTATACGATAAATTTATAGAAGATATTGACGCAGGCACACCAATAGTCGGGCTTTACAAGGAGTGCTTAGACAAGTATATATTACCTATGATGATAGCTTATTGTGATTATAAGGCAACTTGGCACACGACATATCAGATAACCAATAAGACGACAGGGCGCAACCGTGACGAGCATATTGAGCCTAATGATGTAAATCAGAACAACGATTTGAGGAATGAATTAATCAAGACCGCAAAGTCTTACGAGAAAAAATTAAAAAATTGGCTATGTGACAATACGCAGAAGATTGAAGAGTTACGCATTGAGGGTTGTTCCGGTTCGGATTTAAGTCAAAGCAATGATTATTTTAATTCAATCGGGATATTTTAAGAAATGAGAGTGAGCGAAAAAGCAAAGGAGAAAGTCAAGGTAGCTGCAGCAAAAGTAAAGAAGTCTGTAGCGGATAAAAAGAGGATCAAATGATAAATGCAGATGTAACACTTATAAGGCTTATAGCTGAGTTCAAGGAGTTTTCCGATAAGCACGGTATGCTTAATGATTTCTTTGGTTACGGACAATTTCTGCAGCTATCAATGGAGGGTAGGCGAGACTATCCAGCAATGGTTATAAATGTAACTGCGGCACCTTCCGATACTTGGTATTTCAACTTTCAATTAGAGGTGATGGTGTTGGATTGGATGCAAGACGATCAGAGCAATCGGACTAGGTTAATGTCAGATACACGTCAGATATTGAACGACCTAGAGGAGACAATACGCTATTCGAATAGGTGGCAATCATTTAGCAAGTTGGAAGGTCAAGTAAATTGCCAACCTGCCATAGAAAAGGGTCGAGACAAATCATTTGGTTGGATAGCTACATTCACCTTAAAATTAAAGAAAAGACACGGTATATGTGACCTAAAGACTTTACTTCCAACTTATGACTTCGAAAAGGGCATTTATGACGATTTAATTTAACCTAAAACTTATGAACGGAAACGAATTTATATTAAATTTAATTAACATCTCACCAGCTCTAGGAGTATTGGTGTGGGTGGTAATTTATTTTAAGGGGCAAATCAAAGATAAAGACTTGTTAATTAAGGCTTTAAATGAAGAATCTCGTACAGCTCTTAGAGATGCCTATAAGCATATGAGCGATATAAACGAAACGCTAAAAGAGTTTTTAAAATGAGTCCACAACAAAGAAAAAAGAAGTCTGCTATTCTAACGAATAAGCTAGTATTAGACTCAATGCGTCAAATTATGGACGAGAATAGCCGTATGTTAAAAGAATTGCTTAACCAAGGTAAATTTATATATGTTGGAGATGCTCAAACTAACCAAACGAAATAATGTACGATCAATTAACAATCGAAAGAATCGGCTTTGCTCACCCACGGATTAGGGTGGAATTGGAAAACTATTACTTAGAGATAAACAAGAAACTACCTAAAGGTGTGCGCTTGCGATTCTCTTCTGTTTACAGAACAAATAAAGAACAGGATGCTTTGTACGCTAAAAGACCAAAAGTAACCAACGCTAAGGGTGGCCAGTCCATTCATAATTATGGTCTTGCATTCGATATTGCTATCCTATTCGATTTGGACGGCAACGGCACATTCGAGACCGCCTCATGGAAGCAAGACAAATACTTTAAATTGGTTGTTGATTTCTTTAAATCTAAGGGCTACACATGGGGTGGTGATTGGAGTTCGTTCAAGGATAATCCACATTTTCAAAAAGATTACGGATATAACTGGAGAGCTTTACAACTTTTACATGTATTGATGGATGATAACGGTATAAATTACCCTGTTTTATGAGATATTTAATAATCATTTTATCTGTATTACTTTCCTCTTGCTCCGCTCAATGGCATCTAAGAAAAGCAATAGAAAAGGATCCTTCAATCTTAAATATAGACACATTAACCGTAATCGACACAGTTACATTCATAACTAATGAAGTTCAAGTGGATAGCGTATTTAAGCTCACTGCTGACACGGTTGTGATTCGTAAAGACAATCTAACCATCAAACACTATTACAGCCGTGACAGCGTATTTATATGGGGCGAGTGCGCTAGTGATACCATTTACAGAGTTCGAGAAGTTAAAGTGCCATATCAACAATTAATTTACAAAGAAAAATTTATCCCGAATTGGATTTATCTATTAGTTATATTCGGGCTAATTGTGCTTTTCGTTCGCAAAGCACTAAAATAAGTTAACTTATTTCATATTAAGACCTCCGTATCTACGGGGGTCTTCTTGTTTATGTTAAATTATTAACGTAATTTAATTACATTAATAGTTGTAATTGTTATAATTGTTATTAACTTTGTCGGGTAGCAATTAAGTTACTAAAATAAAAACAATAAAATGGAAAATTTAAAAAATGGATTTTACTTCGAGACATCTAAAGAAAATGCAGAAGTATTTGCAAACGGGTTTTATTTCAAAAAAGGAAGAGACAATTCAACTGATAACACGCACGTATTGAGTGTTGGGATTGTTCAGAATGGTATATTAGTAAACGAGAATTGGACGGGTAGTATGACTGGTTGTAAATTTACCTCTAAATTTTTCTGTAATGATGCGGTAAGCATCACTCAAAAAATGGACACGAAAAGTTTAAACGAAAAAATTGAACAAGCCGTAAAAAATATTGGCGGAACAGTATCATTCAATCAATTTGGAGAGATAATAAAACTAACACATCAAGGAGATAAAATTCTTTACTATCGCATTAAATTCTTTCTTTTTCTCATTGATAATAGAATGAAAGTAGCAACAATTCAGGATAAATTAATGCAAGCTATTAATCACTAAAAAAATAAGAAAATGGAAAATTTTAGATCACAACAGTACAAGGTTACTCCTCGAGATGTAGCAATGGCTTATGAATTATTTGGCGGCGAGTTTTTAGTTTTAAAAAATATTGAGTTTAAATTCAAAAGTCAAGGACATTACACGCTTATAGGCTTGTTTGAATTAGATGATGAGACGATTGAAAAGAGAGTAGTTATAACCAATATGAATTTGGCTGATGCTTGGAAAAGTGGCATGATAGACCAATACGAGGATGGAGAGGATGGTTTTAACAACTGGGATGAGGTTGTCGAAACAGTGTTATGTAAATTTGACATCTGTTAATTATGACAAGGGAAGAATACATAGTAAAACAATCAAAAGAACTCTTAAGACTAGTTAGACAAAGAAAGAAGCTGAACGCAAGAGTTACACTTCATGACCAGATGAGTTCTAAGGCATTTGATAAGCTTAACACGGATATACATTGGCTATGCATGAATATAGACAAGACACGTGAGCGCATTGGCTACGTGCTAGGTTATTTAACCCTATTAGAATTGCGAGACGAATATCAACCGAGCGGATGGACTAAGTATAAAGGCATCAAGGGCGAGATGCTGACATTAAATTTTAGCGAATAATTAAATTTATGATACAAATTACAAATGAATGCAACATGGAGCTGATGAGCCGATACCCTGATAATTATTTTGGTTTATACGAGTTTGAAAATATAGAGCTTCAAAATAAATTTAATGTTATAGAAATACTATAATGGAAAAAGTAAAAGGCATATCAATAAAGTCCGATTGGCTAAATGATTTAGTCAAAGTAAGTGACCTCATATATTATGATGGCCCTTTGCTTTCTCATTATCAAAGTCTATCAGGCGAAGATTATCTATTTTATTGGGTCGATACAGATGATACCTACAATAGATGGCTTATTGTTAACATAAGCATTGTTAAACTACAAGATTACCTCAATCGTAAAATTTCACTTTTAAACCTTATCACAGAATTAGATAATGGTTTAGTTTATAAGGTAGATATAGATAAGAATATTCAATATCACAATTTCGAGTTACTATACATTTATGAATTACCCGAAACCTATTTACCCACAAAGAATATTGTTGACGTAGGTAACAAAAGATATAATAATCACATTAAGCAAAAAACTATATTTGATGTGTAGATAATTATAACTATATTTTAATAGCGGTAAATTTTAGCGAATAATTAAATTTATGATACAAATTACAAATGAATGCAACATGGAGCTGATGAGCCGATACCCTGATAATTATTTTGACTTGGCAATAGTTGATCCTCCCTATGGGCTAGGTAATAAATTAGCGCATTCAGGAAATGGAAAAAACTCCCAAACAAAATTTGCAGAAGATTTTAAAAAAAAGAATTGGGATATAATTCCAACTAAAGAATATTTTGATGAATTAAAAAGGGTTTCAAAGCAGCAAATAATATGGGGCGGTAATTATTTTAATTTACCTCCAAACAGGGGTTTTATAATTTGGGATAAAATGGTTTATATACCTTCAATGAGTCAAATAGAACAAGCATGGGTAAGTCAAGACAGGCTTCCTAAATTAGTTAAGATAAACAACAACGATTGTAATAGAATACACTTAACCCAAAAACCCGTTAAACTTTACGAATGGCTTTTAATGAATTATGCAAAAGAAGGCGATAAGATTTTAGACACGCATTTAGGTTCTGGAAGCATAGCAATAGCGTGCCACAACTTAAAGTTTGATTTAACAGCGTGCGAACTTGATAAGGATTATTTTGAAGCAGCTATGAAAAGACTTAAAGACCATCAAGCGCAATTAACTATATTTTAATAGCGGTAAATTTTAGCGAATAATTAATAAACAAAAATAAATAAATAAACAAAATGGCAAAAAACACAATTGAAATTACGAATGAAATGGCGGTAACTCTTTCAAAGATTCGTTTAAAAACTGGTAAAAAATTAACAAATCAGCAAGCAATTGAGGAGGGGTTGAAATTGTTAGCGATGTACCTACTATGAAGAGCAATGTAACTAAATTGTTAGCTTTTCAAATACTTGTTCACTTGGCAACAACAGACAAGATAGCCAAGAAGGACTTGTATTTGACTGAAGAAAAAGTATTTAACACAAAAGAAAAATTTTAAAAAGATGAAAATTAGACTAAAAAATATAACCCTGATCAATTTCAAAGGGGCAAAAAGACAAATTATTGAGCTTAATAAGGAAACCTCAATCTTCGGTGACAACGCAACAGGCAAGAGCACCATATTTGATGGGTTCAGTTGGTTATTGTTCGGTAAAGATTCGTTCGACCGTTCAGACTTTGATGTAAAATTCAAGGATAAGCAAGGTAATACGGTCGATAATCAAGACGTGGAAGTCTCAGCTACGATAACAATTGATGGGGTGGACAGAGAATTTAAAAGAGTCTTACGGGAGCAATGGGGGGTAACTAAAAAAGGATGCGCTGACACTGAATTTAAGGGTAACGAAACACATTACTTCATAGATGATTTACCCCTTAAATCTTCTGAGTTTCAGCAAAGAATGAACGACCTTATCGACGACAAACTATTTAAGTTAATCACTTCACCAACTGCGTTCAATTCATTGCCTTGGAAGGATAGGCGTTCATTGCTTATGCTTATCGTTGGCGAGGTTAGCAGTGATACCGCTATTGAAGGGCTTGACGTATCTGCAGACAAAAAGCAAGAACTAATAAACATGCTCGCTAAAGACAGTTCACTTGAGAACCACAAGAAAACAATTGCTTCTAAGATTAAGACTCAAAAAGATGAATTGAAGCTCATCCCTACACGCATAAATGAAGCATTAAGAAGCAAGCCAGAGGAGGTTGATTTCTCTCAAATCGAAAAGGAGCTGGAGCTAAGCCAAAGCGAAATTGAAGCAATCAACGGTATAATAGCTAACGAATCTAAAGCAGTTGATTCAACAGTTAAAGAGTTGAGCGAGTTAAAAAAAAGGCTGTACAAAGTTAATTCCGAGATAGAGCGGAAGGAAAACGAATGTAACAAGGAAGCGATTAAGCTAACTACTATTGATGATTCGGAAAGAGAATTACTAGAGATTGAAATTGAAAGGTTGGAAGGTAATCAATCGAGCGTGCCAGCACAAATTGAGCGCTTGGCGAACCACGTTAAAGACCTTAGATTAAAGTTTAGCGAGGTCAATTCTAAGTCATTCGAGATGGACAGCAATCTTTGCGCTTGCCCAACTTGTAAGAGGGAGTTTGAAAGTGACGACATTGAATCCAAGCGTATTGAATTAGAGGAAAACTTTAATACCGCAAAAGCTTCAAGGCTTGCTAAAATTAGAGCTGAAGGTGGCTTGGTAAACAAAGAGATAGAAGCCTACATTGAATTAGATACGGAAGCCAATAGACAGATTACTGCGGCTAAAACAAAGCTTGAAGCTTTGCCAAAAGCAGGAGAGGTAGAATCATTTAAGATTGTACACGATAGGCTTATTTCTGAATTAAAGAACTCTAGTTTAGAATACGACTTATCGGAAGAGTTGACTAAAGAAATACTTGAAAAAGAGGAAAGTATCGGAAAAGTTGATCCTGAACTACTCCACAAAAAGGATGCTGCACAAGTACAAGTTGATGAATTAAAGATTCAACTGGCTGCCAATATTAAGATTGAAGAGGTAAACTTAAGGGTCAATGAATTGGAAGCCGAAGAAAAGAGCATAGCGCAAGAAATAGCGAACCTAGAGCGAACTGATTTCTTAATCAAAATGCTCAACAAATCAATGGTTGACCTATTGGAATACAAAGTAAATTCATTATTTACCTTAGTTAAATTCAAAATGTTTGAGACTCAAATCAATGGAGGGGAGAGTGAAGTGTGTATCTGTACGGTTGATGGGGTCAATTATAACAGCCTTAATACAGCTATGAAGATAAACGCTGGGCTTGAAATAATTAACGTCTTTAACGACTTCTATAAGATTTCTGCACCAATTTTTATTGATGGACGTGAGTCGGTTGTGGAATTGATTGACACTAATACACAAGTCATTAACCTAGTGGTAAGTAAGGCGGATAAAAAACTTAGAGTCGTATGAAAAATCAAACAGTTTTTAATGCCCCAAAGCTAGGTGAGGGGCAACGTTGGGAGGTACAGGGTTACCTGCTCGGTAAAGGCATCAGGAAGTGTCCTAGAAAGTTTAGTGAGTTCTCAACTATTCAGTACATATCTTTTTCAGATGGCTACTACCACTTTATCGGTGATGGGGATAAGGTTGTTGTATGTTCGATTAGAATTGAATGTAGATTAAAGGATAGATTATGAATAAGCAAAAAGTAAGCAAAAAAGCGAAAAGTAAGCCTGAATTATATACAGTGTTATGCGCTTTTATTAATTGTCGAACTGTTAAATTATTAACGTAATAAACAAATAAACAAGTCACCTAATTACAATAATTGTTATAATTACAACTATATTTGTATCAACTAAAAAATAAAAACATGACAAAAGAAAATCAATTACCAACGGTTAAAGATATAACTGTTCAGGTTTTGGAGAAAGTTAGGTCTTTCGAAACCTCAAACGAATTGAAGATACCTAAAGATTATTCAGTAGAGAACGCAGTTAAGTCTGCGTATCTAATCTTGTTAGAGACAACGAATGCAGCCAAAAAGAATGCGCTTGAGGTTTGCACAAAAGCAAGCATAGCGAATGCGCTACTTAGAATGGTTGTATGGGGCTTATCCCCAATGAAAAAGCAATGCGCATTTATCATGTATGGTGATAAATTAGAATGCCAGATGGAGTACGCAGGTAATATTGCTCTTGCTAAACGTTGGGGAGGTATGGCAGACATTAAAGCGAATGCCGTGTTTAGCGGCGAGGAATTTGAATACACCGTGGACCCTATGACTGGACGTAAATACATTGTTAAACACAACGGAAACTTGGCAGCTCAAGAAGAACAGAAGGTTATTGGGGCTTATGCGGTAGTTACAATGAATGACGGCAGCTCATTTGCCGAAGTGATGGCTATGAGTCAAATTAAAGCAGCTTGGAACCAAGGTGCAATGAAGGGCAACAGTCCGGCTCATAAGAACTTCCCCGATCAGATGTCTATCAAGACGGCTATCTCAAGAGTCTGTAAGCTACTAATAAGAGGCTCGAATGATTCAATATTAATCGACAACGAAGTTGAAGATACGGAAGGTATAGAGGTTCACGACGTGCAAGTTCAACATGAGATAGCAACCGAATCTAATAAGGTGTCTATTGATTTTAAGGAGGAAGATTACCCTACTAAGAGTGATTCGTCTTTTGATGAGCCAGGTTTTTAATATTAACATTATAAAAAATATAAGTATGATAGTAATTAAATTTAATGCGAAGTACGAGGACAGAGTGTCTATTTACCTTAGTCATTCACAATTGAGATGCAAAGGAATAGATATTGATTATATCGAAGAAACCCCAAATAAATGTGATGAAAAGTTGGCTTACTGGAAGTTCTCAGACTACAGATTGAATCAGATAAATATAATATTAAACGCACTCAAGGATCTTAAAGATACAATGGGCGTGGATGATTTATGCTTTTCGTTCGCCTATAACGAAAAAGAGCTGTACACTCAATTCAGTAACGACTTTAACGCCTTTATTTAACGTCTAACATGAAGCTAAAAGTAATAAAAACAGGGAGCGCAGGTAATGGATATGCGCTCCTTTCTTCAACAGGTGAGTGCCTATTGATTGAAGCAGGTGTTAAGCTGTCAGAGGTTAAGAAGTACTTAGATTTCGACCTATCACAAGTGGTTGGGTGTATTGTCACTCATGAACATGGAGACCACGCTAAGTATATTAATGAGTATGCTGATGCAGGGATAGATGTGTATGCGCAAGAAGTCACATTTAAGACTGAACACCATAGATTTAAGGTCTTAAAAATGTCCTCACCTAATGTATTAGGCGAATTCTATATACTTCCCTTAGCTGTCAAGCACGACGTACCGACGGTTGGCTTCCTGATTCAGCACGACGAGTGCGGAAAGGTGTTGTTTCTAACCGATACGTACTATTGCCCTTACAGGTTTAGTGGATTAAACCAAATCATAATCGAATCGAATTATTCAAAGATGATTATCGAAGATAAATTGGGCGGTTATTTGGGCTTCTTGAAGAACAGGATTAAATCAAGTCACATGAGCTTGGAGACGTGTATCGACTTGCTAAGAGCGAACGACCTGACAAAGGTAAATAATATTGTCTTGATTCATTTGAGCGACACTAATAGCGATGAAGACATGTTTAAGAATGATGTTGAGAAGGCAACAGGTAAGCTTTGCACGGTGGCGATAAATGGATTAGAAATTGAATTGTAAAATTTAAAAAAATGAGATACTAATGTAGTCTATTATGCACGGATTTGACAGATATTTAGAGGGTAGGGGATATAAATCATTTGCATTCAATAGTGAGACAGGCAGGCTAGAGGAGACTGGTAGTAATAGTATTAGTTCTCTTGGCCCTATTGGATTACTCTATATTCATTCATCTAACGAGGCAATGAAATTAGTTGATAAAGGCGAGAGTATTAAGGGTCTGGATATTAAAGATTGTTTTATCCTAGGGCTTAACGAGGGCGGTGGATCACCAACATTGATAAGTCCACGACCTAAAATTAAAGTAAAGAAAACATGTGGTTTAGTGTGGTGGCTCGAATTTGAATGGAGAGATATATCAATGGCCCTTGCGTTTGAAAATGAATCCCTTGAAGATATTTACAACGCAGCTATTAATCAAGACGTGACATTTATATACAATGTTGAAGTGAATGACGTGAATGAGGCTAATAAGTAAATAATACTTATATTTGAATATGGCAATAGGTTCAGATTTGGTTTTAGGGTTGGAAAGTTGCAGAGAAGCAGCTGGTAAATTTTACCCCCTTGACCCTGACGAGTTATTTAACCGAACATGGCTACTGCTTCGAGAGTCTGAATTAAGACGCCCACAATGGGTAGTGAATGACGTTGAAGCATATTTCATACGGATGTTGAAAAACGAATCTATTGCCATTAAAAAAGAGAATTCAAAGACAGTCCAACTCTCAAATGCATTAGCAGAAGATGCGCCCATAGAAGATGTGCGAGTTGAACGTGAATTAATGCTATTGGATTGGTTAGAGAGTGATAGTGATAGTGAATTTACTGTCTTTTGCAAAAATATACTTACCTTGGCCATGTATAGCGAAAATATAAACCAAGCCTGCGAGGTTGCAGACATAAAAAGAAATGCATTTTGGAAATACCGCAAGGCAGCAATAAATAAATTCTATGAGGACACTAATTATTTTGCAGATTCTAACCACGTTTTCGGTCATACTTTGGTTTGATATGTTCAAGTTCAATGTAAAGCTCTTGAAATTGTTAAATTACAGTCCTTTGATATCAAAGGTATCAATGAGAAAGACAAGACATAAATGGATAGTGTGTTATTTCTGCACGTCATTTTGGATGGGCGTAGCCTACTCACTTGTCTATCTATTATTTACGGGTGATATTGTCAATTCAGTATTACTCATCATTTTAAATTCAATAGCAAGTAGGGTGATGGACATCTTACTTAATTATAAATCTTACAAATCTTAAAATTATGTATCAAAAAGAACAACCGAGAAAGTATTACAATGGATCACAATTTATACCTATAACTTGTCAGGCTGAAATTATTGAAATTAGAAAAGAAATTGAAGCGAAAGAATTTCACGCCGACAGAAATTTACGAATTGCCTACCAAGCTTATAAAGAGATTCAAGAAGCTCAGGGCAAGTTTCCAATGAAAATAGACACAACCTGCTCTAGTTGTATTATTACGATTAATCTAATCCTTAACAATTGGCTATTGAAGTTCGATAATGAAGAGGGTCCCGTTAAGATGCCAGATAGTCCTACCGCCCTTGTAGAAGATATTGAGGTACCACCCATCAAAGAGGTAGAGGAAGTCGAAAAAAAAGTAAACCAAGAATACCTCGATTTGCTAAAGAAATTCAACGCAGTTGCATCTTCACAAGAGAAGGCGACTATCAATGAAGGCAAGAAACCAACCAAGGCGCAAATACTAACCTACTTCAAAAACAACCTAGAAGATGTCGTTCAGTAGAAATCAGAAAAGGAAATTCAAACCTTCTTCAAATGGAACGCCAATCGTACCTCTACACAAGAGGAAGGTGAATATATCAATGGTTAATGATGGTGGTTATTATGAGGGTATGCCGGGTGTAAATGTAGATTCCAATGGCAATCGGAAAATTATTGATTTTATTGTGACGTCCACAGGTGAATTTAACGCCTATATTTACGCACACCCTAAGATTGTCAAGTCGGCTATGCAGGAAAGTATGCGACATAAAGAGTTGAGAAGCCTAATGATGTCAGTGTTCGTGGATTATATCTTTAAAAGGAAATGGAATCCTCTTTATTGGCTTGTTAGGTTTGCTTTTAGAATTAAAAGGATTTATTTGTCGCTGAAATTTAAACGTAAGAAATTAAAGGAAAGTAACAATGGCTAATCAATATAGAAAGATAGATGCTAACCAGCTGTGGCAACTTGCGACCGAGTACATGGATGAATGTATTGAAGCGGTTCAAGAGCAAGCAACAGGAAGTGGAAAGATAGTTTCGATAAAATCAAGACACATTCCAACAATTGGTTACTTTTGTGATCACTGGATAAGGAGGAAGGATATTAATTTCTATACTAGGTGCTACTTTCATGAGGTTATTAATACGGACACACATCCATTATCCAACACTATAAAGAGTATAGACGATAAATTCAAGAGCCTAGCTACTGACATAGTAGCCAACGAAGGCAAGGGAATATTCTACGCAAAGAACCGCTTAGGCATGACGGATAGAATGCAGACAGACACGACAGCTAATGTGAACATACTTAGCATTGACCCCCTAGGGGATGATTAGAAATAAAGAGGGAGCGCCCCACATGCATAAAGGGATAGCCATTTATTAATTTAGATGGCTATCAGCTTTTTTTGTAACTTCGTATAATGGAACAGACAACTGCCCTACGTAAGATAGCAGGCATGAAGAAAAGGATCAGAGGGATCCAAGGCGGTCAAGGGGCGGGTAAGACCTTTGCTATAATGATGCTGATTATTAACCATGCATCTGGCAATCCTAATAAACAATGCTATGTTATAAGTGCTGAACTATCTAAGATGCGAGATACTGTCTTGAAGGACACGATAACCATACTTCAATCGTTCGGGATTCGTTGCACTATCCTAGGCAAAGATAGTGGTCAAGCGAAGGTTATATTTCCGAACGGATCATTCATTCGGTTTATCGGCATGGATAAAGACGATATAGGAAAGGGGCTTAGGTCAGATATAGTGTTCATAAACGAAGCCAATAAGATTAATTTCGAATCGTATCGAGAAGCTACTTCGAGGGCTAAGAAAGTGTTTATTGACTTTAATCCAAATGCTAAGTTTTGGTTTCATAAAGAAATCGAGTCCAGAGCTGACTGCCAATTCATAAAGCTCACTTTCTTAGATAATGAATTTATATCCCGCATTGAGTTATCTGAGATATTATTATACCACCTCATGGGCTATGGAGTAGAGTTCGACCCCGACTACCCCAACGAAGAGCATCCAATTATAGGTAAGTACTGGGCTAATAAGTGGCGAGTATATGGCAAAGGCGAGATCGGAATAATCGAGGGTGCGGTTTACGAAAATTGGGATGTAATAGACGAGTTGCCAAAGGAAGCAAAGCTAATCGGTTTGGGGGTAGATTTCGGTTGGGAGCACCCACAAGCTTGCATAGCTTGTTACGAATGGAATAAGTTACGGATATACGACGAGGTCAGTTACGGCAGCCATAAGGGCACGGTCATAATGGCTAGACACATTAAGGAACAGGGTCTGCAGAATGAAGTGGCTTATTGCGACAACTCCGCACCTCAACTCATTAGCGAACTTAGGGATAGTGGAGTGAACGCTGTGAAATGTTATGGCAAAACGGGGCTTATTAACTTTGCTGTGGAGAAGATGAATAGAGATGTATTTTACGTGACCAAGAGAAGCAAGAACATTATATCCGAATTACATGGCTACGTATGGGGCAAGGACTCTAAGGGCAATCCGACAGGCAAGCCGATTGATTTAGGTGATGATGCTATGAACGCAATACAATACTTCGAGGGCACGGAGGGTAGATATAGTGGGGCTTATCGTTAAACTGTTAAATTATTAACGTAATTAAATTACATTAATTGTTGTTATTGTTATAATATATTACGTATATTTACAGAAACAATTAAAAAACAAAAACTAAGAAAATGGAAAATTTTGTAAAAACAATAGATGAATTAATCGAAAAAATAAACGAGGGATTCGAAATGATTTTATGTATCTACAATGATACGAGAGGAAGATACGTAGCTTGTAATAGGGATGATTATAAAAAAGTGTTTCAAGAGGTGGTAGGACGTGAATTTAATGATTGCGATATGGCAATGCCGGTAGAAGATTTTAAAATTTTAGTAGAGGAACACGAATTTTAAAATTAGATTATAATTATTTTGCCGTTGCAGTTGCAGTTGAATGCCTTTATATTTTACAGCACCTACTTAAAAAACAAGAAATAAACATTGAATTATTAACCAACTGCCTATAAATTATATACTGGGCGGGGCGGTTTAAAAAACGAGAAATATGATAATGGTAAAAATGCCGATGCAAATTGACAGAGAATTAATAAGACAAGCTTATGACCAAAATCTAATATGCGCACCTCAATTAGAGGTAGGAAAGTTCATTCTTGTAGATGTGGTTAAGGAAGTTTATTTAATACCAAATACGGCATCTGTAATATCCAGTCAACAATATGCCCAAAAAGCAGCTAATGCTCATAATAAATATAAGGGTATTTCTGATGCACAAGCTGATAAGCTTATCTCAAAATCAATGAAATTATGTGTATTTAAATTAACAAAAAATGATTTTAGCATTTAAAAAACCGTAAACTTTAAATTATGAGACAATTAATAACAAAACAAACAAACAAGCAATCATGAACAACAAAGAATTAAGATTAGGCAATTTAGTAAGAGTAGACGGTGCGGATTATAAGGTATTAATGCTCGGGAAAAGAAATGATTTGATTAAGCTAGAAGGGCTTGGATTGGTTGGGATTTCAAGGATAGAGCCCACCCCGATAACTCCTGATATTTTAGAATCGCTTGGATTCAAAAAGGCAGTAATAGGCTACTACTTTGATTTAGATCAGGACATGAATACAGGTTCTTTTTTAGGGGTGCTTGTGACGAATGAAATGGAGGTAGTTATAATAATGTATGGGGATTACTTTACGCCAGACAAAAAGACGGAGTATTACCTTGAATGCACAAGCGCACACCATTTGCAAAACTTATGTGCTGCATTATCGAATACGGTTAATTAATAACAAAACAAACAAATAAAATTATGAAAAAAGTAAATTTAAGCCCTCCAACTGGAGAAACCGCTATTTTTTATAGCCGTTGTTACCTGCCGTTTTTATCTCCGAATTATGAGCAAAAAACTTGAAGTATTGAAACAATCGCTAATCAAAAAAGAAGAGCAACTAAGAAAAAGATTTGATGACCATTTTGCAAGTGTCAGACAAGCGAATGGGCAACCGCTTAACGATAAGCGAAATGGACAAGCTACTTTGAATAGATGGGAACGACAAGACGATGCAATACGCACTTTGAAAGCAAGTATAGAAAAAACAAAAAACGCTATTGAATTTGAGGAAGGTCGAATTAATGGGGTTAATTATGTAAATGAAAATTTTATACCAAAAGAGATACTTGCACTTGTAGAAAGCGGTGATTTAATACAATGGCGAAAACACCCGACCACTTTTTTTGTGCCTGATGTTGATAAGGCTCGAATTGTTTGGGATAACAAACGCAAAGTTGTTGCACACAGATACGCTCACTTAATTACCGAACAGGA
>LV_Brine_h2_0102DRAFT_1000188_pt1 | contig 23200 bp, 19 predicted proteins | sample LakVidmifraction_3_FD_10600 | JGI IMG/M metagenome (IMG submission 10600)
GTTAACGCGTTACCTACAAAGTAATCATTATGACCTAGCACGCCTTCAAGGTAGTCAAAGTGCGGTGGTAACTGCTCATTCATAGCCAACTTTACTAAACTTTCATCACATACTTTTTGCATACCTAAATTAATTACTCGCTGTTGAAACACAGTAAAAGTAGTTAATGGGGCTAGTTCATAATCAGCGTATTTTTCTAACCAGCGTACCTGAGCAGTCTGCTCGACAGTGTCGCCAAGTAATTCTGTATTCCCTGTGTATTTATCATCAAGGTATTGGCAAATAACACTCGAATCAGCCAGCACTAAATCACCATCTTTAAGCGCTGGTATACGCCCTAATGGATTTAACTCAAAAAACCAAGCCGGTTGATTAAACGGCGACACTATTTCTAACTTATAATCTAACTGCTTTGCAGCCAAACACAGACACACCTTGCGTACATAAGGAGAAAGAGGTACGCCATAAACAATTAAACTCATGTTAAACCCTTATCAGAAGAAAAAAGCGCAACTAATACGCTAATTAAAAAGCTATTTAATACTTAAAATCGTTTTAAAATTGCTTTAAAAGTTCTTTAAAATACTTGCATCATAGTCATTGGCATCAAGTGTTAAATTATACTTAGCCGCCACACTATCCAGCTCAGCTTGCTTAATTGCTAAGTCATCCATAGTGATTGTATTGTCATCGAGCTGCCATAACAATTTAGAGCCCGCGTAACTGTAATGAATAGCCAATAGCGCATCACTATTACCTTCACGCCCTGCAGCCTTTAATTTCGCCATTTTACGCGTTATTTTATTAAGCGCTTGTTTAAGCTCCCACACATACACCACTTCAATCATAAACGGATGCGTGCGGTATTTATTAAGTAACCACGCAAGCCCTAATGCGCTAATAACAACGCCCGCTACGTTCCAATGAAAGTGAGTGCCGCTCTCATCAGGAAACAAAGCAATCAGCGTTTGCGATATAGCTAAGCTCCCAACAGCTAAACCCACAGCACAACCGGCAATAACACGGTTTAAATGCTTACGATAACGCGCTTTATTTATTTCAATGAGTTGCATAACAGCCTAAAATTAAGTGAACAAAATATAACTGCCGCCATTGTAACTAAACAATCCACTTATCGAAAAATCTATTTGCGTTCTTTTTGATTTAACAACAGCATTAGTGCTATTAGCCCTCTGCAACGTTAGGAGCTGTTAATCAATGGTTAGCCAACGAATTAATTTGCACTGCGTCTAGATGCGTAGGATAGTAACCAAATAATCGCTGTAACTGTATAGGACTACCATGCTTAAACTACTATTTGCTTCAAGTTTAATTTTTTCTTCTTGCTCGGTTTTGAGTAACAATTTAACAACCGAAGAGCAACGAATTGAAGCCGCTACCCACGCCATGCCTCAGGTGCTAATGGCCTTTGCTGATGAGGTGAATCAATTTGAACAGCAATGGAAAAGCCTTAACAACTTTCGGCATGCAACTGACTTAATCGCTGATTATTCAAGTCAATTATGGTTAAACGCCAAACAACGCATTGTTACAACTAAAAACTACGATGATCGCGAGCTTTACTGGGCACGATTACTTTCAAGTAAAATAATTCGCTCTGTTAAGCCAAAATTTATCCTCTCAGTTGCTGAGCAAAATAACCTTTTAACTCAGTTAGAAAAAGGCAGTCGCGGTCATAACGACCTCAGCTTTACTAAAGGCAGCACTAAAAAAATTATCCTTACCGGCTTTGACCCCTTTTTATTAGATAAAAACATAAATCAAAGTAACCCATCTGGGGTTGCTGCCCTCTTGCTAGATGGTCAAGTAATTAACTACCAAGGCATTAGCGCTGAAATTAACACCGTTATGGTGCCCGTTCGTTATGCCGACTTTGATCAAGGTATAATCGAAGCACTCCTCGCGCCCTATTACGCCCTGAATAATGTCGATATGATTGTTACTGTAAGCATGGGTCGCAAAGATTTTGATTTAGAAAGATTTCCCGGTAAGCGCCGCAGCGTAACTGCCCCAGACAATGCCAATATTATATTTGGCGGGACACAAACAGCTCCCTTGCTCCCAAGTTTAAATAACCAGCCACTGCCAGGTAACGAATTTGTACAATTTAGCCTTCCCGTGGCAAATATGCAGCAAGCACAAGGGCCGTATAAGGTTATTGATAATCATAAGATCACGACCTTAGAAAAAACCTACGAGCCCGCAACACTTGCCGAGCTGAAAAATAGCATTGCCGTAAATGGCTCTGGCGGTGGATACCTGTCTAACGAAATTTCGTATCGCAGTATACGCCTTCGTAATCAACTTAATTCAACCATTCCAACAGGCCATATTCACACCCCCAGAATTCAACAGTTTGAGCCGAAAACGGAAGCAAAAATAGTAAAGCAAATTACCGCAATGCTAGAGCACAGCTTAAATGCGTTGTAAGTAGCTGACCTGTCGGATGGCGCGGCTGCGCCGCTTATCCGACCTACGTATAAACAAAAAGCCTGCAAATTTGCAGGCTTTTTGTCATTCAAAATGAGTAATCATAAACGCGTTTATAAAACAATTATGCTCGTTACTAAGTAGGCTATAAGTGTCAGGCCACCAGCGAACAAGGCATAGGGTAGCTGGGTTTTAACGTGAGTAAGTAAGTCGCAGCCCGATGCAATTGCCGATACTGCGCTGGTGTCGGATATGGGCGAGCAGTGATCGCCAAATATACCGCCACCTAAAATAGCGCCTAATACCAACGACGGCGGCAAACCCAATGCTTGAATAAGCGGCACGCCAATAGGGATTAAAATTGCAAAGGTGCCCCACGATGTACCCGTAGTAAACGACATAACCGCACCGGTTAAAAACAGTGCCGGTACCACCAAGTAAATAGGAAGGTAATCGCCCACTAAAGATGCCACAAACACACCAGTACCCAACTCTTTTAAGCTTGCTCCTAAAGTTAACGATAACAATACAATGCCTACTAATGGCAGTAATTCGCCCATCCCTTTAAAGCCTGTTTCAACTAGCTTATGGTGGCTAAATTGGCGTGATGCTAGCATTAAAAAGTAAGCTACAACTATGGCTAAAACGGTTGCATACAATACCGACTTTGAGCCACTACCTTCTGCCAATACACCGTTACCTGTGTAAAACATAAAGCCCACCATGCTAACAATCAGCGTAATAAGGGGCACTAACATAAAGCGTGCTTTAGAGCCTTTTACTTCTTCTTTTAAGTCAGTTGTTTGTAGCTCTAGTTTTTGCTCAGCTTGTTTCATTGGGCCATATACTTTATCAAACGCAATGGTGTAAAAAACAATAACAAGCGTGATTATGGCGTAAAAGTTATAGCCTACGCTGCCCCAAAGTACCGATACAGCCGATTCACCTAACTCGTAGTTACTTAATAACCCTAGTACAAATGCGCCCCAACCATTTAGTAATATTAAAATACATACCGGCGCACTGGTGCTATCGATAATATAAGCTAAGCGGGCGCGGCTCATTTTAAATTTATCGAATAATCCGCGCGATAAAATACCCGCAGTAAGTACACTCAGGTTTGACTCTATAAACACCGCAATGCCAGTAAACATAGTTAAAAAGCCAACTTGGCGCTTACTTTTCGCTATACCTTTGTTCATTAACATATTAACGGTAGCGGCTACTCCACCCGACTCGCGAATGTAGGCAAGCAAAGCACCAATCAAAATACTAAAAATTAAAATACGGGTATTGCCGGGCGAGCTTGCTACGCTAACAATACGTTCAATAGTGTTTAAAAAGGTATTAAATACACTACTGCCCTCCCCCTGTAATGCGAGTAAAAACTCTGACGAAGCCACTGCAAGCAACAGCGCCATAATGACCTCTTTGCGCCAAAATACGACAGCAATGGCGATTAACGGCGGTAAAATAGAATACCAAGACATAAATTAACCTTTATTTTAGTGTGCTAATTTACGGGGTAAATATTTTACACTTTGTTATCTAGCTTAAGTTTTACAGTCAAAACCCATTTAAGTAAACCACTAAGCACATTGATATATGCTATTTATACTGTCAGTTTATTGATTTAATAACGCTTCGTATATTAATGAAACAACCGAGCCATATTGTGCAGTTTCATAATTTTTACCACTAAATTGATAACTTTTTTGCGAGCCTGTAATTGGCGTATGCCGCGCATTAGTTAATAAAACAATGGCTAAGTCGTAAACGGGATCAATTACCGTTACTGTGCCTGTCCAACCTGTATGCCCATAAGCCTGTGCGCTTGCGTAAGGGCCAAAGTGCCAACGCCTTGCTTGGTTATTACCAGCAAGCCTAAAGCCCAGCCCGTAGGTTTCATCGCTACTTTGTGGGGTTAAAAACTGCGCCAAAGCACTTGCACTAAAAAGCTGCTTATCGCCGTAACCACCATTATTTAATAGTAGCTGACAAAGTATGGCTAAATCTGGCGCATTACTAAATAACCCCGCATGCCCTGCTACGCCACCTAGAGAATAGTACGCACGCTCGTCATGTACTTGGCCTTGTAAAACATGGGTGCGAATATTATCAAATTTGATTCGTCCGTCTCTCGTGTTACCACCCAGCTCTGTGGCGGCAAATTGCTGAGCATTAAAGCCTTTTTTAAGGGGGTTAAACACAGTGTTATGCAATTTTAATGGCGCATATACTTGTTGCTCTAGGTAATCGTCAAGTGAAAGACCGGTTATACGCTCAACCAATACTCCTAAAATCATGTAATCAATGTCTGAATAAACATGCTGCCCGAGCGATTTTTCGCTAAGTGGCACACTGGTAAGTAAGAGCTTTTTTGTAGTATGGCTATTTTGTGAGTAAAACACATCGCCATTGCTACTGTCTTTACGATGAAAATCAAACACCGGCGGATAGCCTGCGCTATGCGTGAGTAAATCTTTTACGCGTCGCTGCTCTCGACCATCGCCTTGATACTCTGGTAAATATAATTGCACTGACTTATTAATATTTAATAGGCCTTCGCTTACTAACTTCATTAATGCAAAGTTGGTAGCAAATATTTTAGTATTAGAGGCTAAGTCAAATAAGGTATCAGTTTGCATTGGCTCTGGGCGTAATAGCATTAAATCGTTCTGTTGATACTGCTTTGCATCGCCATAGGCGGTTAATTTAATTAACTCACCATTTTTTACTACCGCTAAAACAGCACCAGGAAAACCCGCTTTAATGTCACGCTCTATTAATGCATCTACCTCACTAAAATTAGCCTGTTGATGTGATGCTTTATTTAAAGTAGGAAACGCAAAGCGCAGCGTTAAGCTTGCCCCGGCAGGTTGAATGTTTGCAACTTTAAAGGTGTTAACCCCGTTATGCGTTAGCTTAGCCAAACTATATTGGTACACAGTATTAGCGCCGAGCAACTGTTTAATTTTAAGCAGTTGATTGTTTATATAAATATCGGCACTTTTAGCACTATAGTTTTGTATTAACAGCTGACCATGGCCTTTATAGGCTTTAAACGTGCCACGATTATTTACATACTCACGGCTACTGGGGTTTGGCTCAGGAAAGGTAACAATCACTTGCGCATTAGGCAACTCAACAAGTTTACTTTGCGTTAATAGTGCCTTGGGTTCGAGCGGCTCTACAGAAGAACTGCATGCACCCAGCATAAAACTTAAAGCCACTATTAATAGCTTTTTTATACTGTAATAATTTTTATTTTTTAAATATAAGTACATAAACTGCCTTTTACTCATATAACAAATAAGGTGCTCTTTGCTGTTTAAATTGCATCAACCCCGCCTGCCAAGTTTGCTTTATTTGTTGTGCCGATTGCCCCGCCTCAATAGCTAAGCGCAGCTTATCGGTACCTGCTAACTTATCCATAAAATCAGCGCGCTCAAAAAACGTAATGTTATTGTTATTAAGCTGCTTATAAGCACTTATTAAGTAGCTTAAATCTAACCCTTTAGTGGTAGCTTGGCGTAAGTCGAGCCCCTGCACAGTTTGGTTTTTAAATTTAGGGTTTAGGGCCGCGCCTTTAATAGCACGCGGGGTAAAATTAAACTCTCCTAAAGCAATCGGTGAATACCCTATAACCTGAAACGCAAAGTCGGTGCCTCTGCCAATACTAATTGGCGTGGCTTCAAAAAAGCACAATGATGGATAAAGCGAAATAGCAGTATCATTTGGTAAATTAGGGCTTGGCTTTATCGGTAAACTATAGCTAGTTGCGCGCGTATAACCAGTAACTGGGATCACGTTAAGCTCTAAAACAGCAGCTTGATTGATCCAGCCTTCACCTTTGATCATATTTGCAAGCTCGCCCACAGTCATACCATGAACTATAGGAATGGGGTGCATACCTACAAATGACTTAAATTGCGGCTCTAATATGGGCCCATCAACATAGGCTATATTTGGGTTTGGCCTGTCGAGTACTAAAAATTCGATCCCCTGCTCTGCAGCTGCTTCCATCATGTAATGCATAGAGCTTATATAAGTATAAAAGCGCACTCCCACATCTTGAATATCAAAAATCATTACATCAACATCAGCTAAAACTTCGGCACTTGGTTTTTTATTGTTGCCGTAAATGGAGATAAGCGGAATACCCGTTTTACTATCAACGGTATTTTTTACGTGTGCCCCTGCATCGTGATCGCCACGAAAGCCATGCTCAGGTGCAAATATTTTAGTTATGTTTACGTTTTTTGCCAGTAGGCTATCGACTAAATGGGTTTTCCCTACTGTTGATGTTTGATTAACCACCAGCCCTACGCGTTTATTTTTTAACTGCGGTAAATATTTAGCATATTGCTTCGCACCCACAACAATTGAACCTTTAGCTTCATCAGCTTGTACGCTAAGTATTAAAGTAGCGCTTAAAATAAAAAATAACGTAATAAATAGGGTTTTAAACATACTGCAATATCCTTTTAAACAAGGCGTTTAAAGTAACATAGGTAGTGATAAAGAGCAGCTTTAGAAAGGGGTTAAGTGGGCTTGAGCAGGCTTTGAATTGATATAGTGATTAGGCTCTGCGTCTACGACGAATAAATAAACTCGGTGTCTACTGGGTAGCAACCTACATTTCACTTTATTTCAGGCATAAAAAAACCGACTCAAGTGTCGGTTAATGTATGAAAGTGGTGGGCGCAGGAGGATTCGAACCTCCGACCGCTCGGTTCGTAGCCGAGTACTCTATCCAGCTGAGCTATGCACCCACTTTCATTGTTTGCTTATTTAAACTCTAAGCAGAGTATATAACTTTAAAATAAAAAAACCGATTTTCATCGGCTTATTTTTCTTACACTTAAAAGTATATGAAAATATGAAAGTGGTGGGCGCAGGAGGATTCGAACCTCCGACCGCTCGGTTCGTAGCCGAGTACTCTATCCAGCTGAGCTATGCACCCACTTTCATTTTTACTTTACTTGTTTTTACTCTAAGTGAGAGTCTATAAAGTGGTGGGCGCAGGAGGATTCGAACCTCCGACCGCTCGGTTCGTAGCCGAGTACTCTATCCAGCTGAGCTATGCACCCACTTTATAGTTTACTTATTTTAACTCTAAGCAGAGCTTTTACTTATTTAGACTCTAAGCGAGTTATTAAAGTATGGTGGGCGTAGGACGTATCTTCTAAAATGAACCTCCGACCGCTTGGTTATAAAGCCAAACACTTTAATTGCTTATTTATGCTCTAAGCAGAGTTATTAAAGTATGGTGGGCGCAGGAGGATTCGAACCTCCGACCGCTCGGTTCGTAGCCGAGTACTCTATCCAGCTGAGCTATGCACCCATACTTTAAAACTTACAAAACACGCCATTTAAAAATGGTGGAGAGGGAGGGATTCGAACCCTCGATAGAGCTACAAACTCTATACTCCCTTAGCAGGGGAGCTCCTTCGGCCACTCGGACACCTCTCCGTCTTGTGGGGCGTATAATAAAGAGTTCAGAAAATATGTCAAACACTTTTCTACCAAATGTGCCTATATGGTTATAGATTGTGCATCTAGTTAGTTTTAATGTGTAGTTAGTTTAAAATTCAAACAACTTTTAACTTTTTTCTGGTGGGTTAACGCCTAACACAGGCACTAAATCATCATTTAACTCTGCAAGATACTGCTCTTGATAACCTAACTTTTGAAACTCTGCAATACAGGCTCGGTAATAGGCTTGTCTTGCATCTTCGGTTTCGCAGTTATTGATTGGGTTTTCAATATGTTTATTTTTCATATTATAATTTATAAATCCATTTAATCTTTTTATTTAGAGCCTTAAATCAATTCTCTAAATTTCCGTCGTAGTGTAGCGAATAACTTTACACAAATGCAACAGTGCGTTTAAAAAACACTCAGATTAAAAAGTTATAACCCAGACACAAAAACGCCGCATTTAAGCGGCGCTTTATTACTTTACATTATTAAGCTTAGTCGGCTTGCGGGCGCATATGCGGGAACAAAATAACGTCTTTAATGGTTGGCGAATCAGTAAACAACATTACTAAACGGTCAATACCAATACCTTCACCTGCAGTTGGCGGTAAGCCATACTCTAGTGCGCGTATGTAGTCTTCATCGTAATGCATTGCTTCATCATCACCTGCGTCTTTCTCTTCAACTTGACGAGTAAAGCGCTCTGCTTGGTCTTGTGCATCGTTAAGCTCCGAGAAACCATTAGCCAGCTCACGTCCGCCAACAAAAAACTCAAAGCGGTCTGTAACAAATGAGTTTTCGTCGTTACGACGTGCAAGTGGTGATACTTCCCATGGGTAGCCGGTAATAAACGTAGGTTGAATAAGCATGTGCTCTGCTGTTTCTTCAAATATTTCACACAAAAATTTACCTGGGCCCCAAACACAGTTTTCAGGAATTTTAACGTGTACTTGCTTAGCGTACGCTTTTAATTGTTCAAAATGGTTTTCTGGGTCGTTAAATACTGCCGCATCAAACTCAGGGTTATATTTTAAAATAGCGTCGCTCATGCTTAAGCGCGTAAACGGTTGGCCAAAGTCGTACTCAACTGAGTCAATTACTTCGCCGTTTTCGTCTTTAGTTGTGTTAACCACAACTGCACTACCAAGTACGTTTTCTGCAACTGTACGTAGCATGTCTTCGGTAATGTTCATCAGATCGATGTAATCAGCGTATGCTTGGTAAAATTCAATCATAGTGAATTCTGGATTATGACGCGTAGATAATCCTTCGTTACGAAAGTTACGGTTAATTTCGAATACGCGATCAAAACCACCTACCACTAAACGCTTTAAGTACAACTCTGGCGCTATACGTAGGTACATGTCTATATCAAGTGCATTATGGTGCGTTACAAACGGACGCGCCGATGCACCGCCAGGAATAACCTGTAGCATGGGTGTTTCTACTTCCATAAAGTCACGGTCTGCTAAAAAGCGACGAATGCCTTCAACTACTTGTGAGCGAATGCGGAATGTTTCACGCGTTGCTTCGTTAGTAATTAAATCAACGTAACGTTGGCGGTACTTAGTTTCTTGATCTGATAAGCCATGGAATTTTTCAGGCAACGGACGAAGTGACTTAGTTAAGAGTTGGTACTCTGTCATNTCTACGTATAAATCGCCTTTACCCGATTTATTAAGCGCGCCTTTAACACCAATAATATCGCCAGTATCTAGTTGGCCATATTTTTCTTTTAAATCTTTTTGCACATCTTTAGACGCATATGATTGTACGCGGCCTTTCATGTCTTGAATTACAAAAAAAGGTCCGCGCTTTGCTAAAATACGTCCAGCAATAGACACTACTTGTTGTAACTCTACTAATTCTTCTTTGCTCTTATCACCAAACTGGGCTTGCAAATCTGCCGTGTAATGCTCACGACGGAATTGGTTTGGATGACCGTTGGCTGGGCAATTTTGGCGTATAGCATCTAATTTGCCACGACGCTCAGCGATTAACTTGTTTTCGTCTTGGATTTGATCAGTCATTTTTTTAGCTCTTTATTAGCTTGGTGGTTATAAACCAGATTTTAAGCTGGCTTCTATAAATTTGTCTAAGTTGCCGTCAAGTACCGATTGGGTATTACGGCTTTCAACGCCTGTACGTAAATCTTTAATGCGAGCGTCATCGAGTACGTATGAACGAATTTGACTGCCCCAACCAATGTCCGACTTTGAGTCTTCTTGGGTTTGTTTTTCAGCATTTTGCTGTTGTAACTCTAGCTCAAACAATTTTGCTTTTAACTGTTTCATTGCTTGGGCTTTATTTTTATGTTGTGAGCGCTCATTTTGGCACTGCACTACGGTATTTGTTGGTACGTGCGTAATACGAACCGCTGATTCAGTGGTGTTAACGTGCTGACCACCTGCGCCCGAGGCACGGTAAACGTCAATACGTAAGTCAGACGGGTTCATATCAATTTCAATATTGTCGTCAACTTCTGGGTAAACAAATGCAGAGGCAAACGAAGTATGACGACGACCACTTGAGTCAAACGGGCTTTTTCGCACTAAACGATGCACGCCAGTTTCGGTACGTAACCAACCATACGCGTATTCGCCAACAAAGCGAACTGTTGCGCCTTTAATTCCTGCAACATCGCCGCCAGTAGCTTCCACTAATTCAACTTTAAAGCCTTTAGCTTCGCCCCAGCGTAAATACATGCGCAGCAAAATATTACACCAGTCTTGTGCTTCAGTGCCGCCAGAACCAGATTGTAAATCAAGGTAAGCGTCGTTTGAGTCATGAGGACCGCTAAACATACGACGAAACTCTAACGCTTCTAGTTGCTCGTTCAAGTCTGCTAGTTCGCTTTGTGCTTCATCAAAGGTTTCTTGATCTTCGGCTTCTACAGCAAGCTCAAGTAAGCCTTCAACGTCGTCAGTACCCGTCACTAAAGTATCGATAGTTTCAACAACAGCTTCTAATGCCGACTTTTCACGGCCGAGAGCTTGTGCGCGTTCAGGTTCATTCCATACGGCTGAGTCTTCAAGTTCGGCGTTAACTTCTTCTAAGCGTTCTTGTTTAAGAGCATAGTCAAAGGTACCCCCGAAGCAACTCAGTACGTTCGCGAATTTCCTTGATTTGGTTAATCACAGGATTCACTTCAAACATGGTCATTACTCCAAAATGGCTAGGTTATTACGCTCCTTAAAAAGGAATTAACGCAATATATTATCGTCAAATGATAAAAACGCCCGATTTTAACAAAAAACCGTGCGCTTTATTAGCACTTTATGCGATCTATTCTAGATATTTTTTAGCTGGCTTTTTCTAGCTCTCGGATAATTAATTGCAGGGTGAACTTGCCTCTAAACTCATTTATATCGAGCTGATACGCTGCTTTAACAAATTGTGCGTTGTTATCTGGCCATTCTTTTAAATCAATGCCAAAAGCTATGGCATCAACTAAGCGGCCTGATTGATGTTTTAATACCAGTTTTAAATGCTTTTCGCCCACTATACGCTGCTGAATTAACTCAAATGTGTGCTCAAATACCGGTTCAGGAAATTGCTGCCCCCAAGGGCCCGCTTGTTTTAATTGCTGGGCAAAATCCATGGTAAAACACTCATTTGGCAACTCGCCATCGGTAAATACAATGCAGCGTTTACTTTCTTCACTAAGCTGGGCGCTAACGGCAGTATCAAAGGCGTGTTTAAATTCGCTAAATTGCTGCTCGTTAATACTTAAACCGGCCGCCATGGCATGGCCACCAAACTTACTAATTAAGTGCGGATCGGCCGTACTTAGCCCTTCGAGTAAATCGCGTATGTGCAGCCCTTCAATTGAGCGACATGACCCTTTTATCTCACCGTTTTCGCCACCCGCAAATATAACTGTTGGGCGGTGGTATTTTTCTTTTAAACGCCCGGCTAAAATACCGATAACACCTTGGTGCCAATCCTCTTGGTATAAACAAATAGCGTCGGGAATATTGTCATCATTAAACGCTAACTTATCAAGCACAGCTTGCGCTTCATGCTGCATGCCTTGCTCTATTTCGCGGCGTGCAAAGTTTAAGCTATCTAGCTCACTGGCAATACGCCTAGCTTGATTTATATCGGTACTGAGTAAGCAGGCTATGCCTAAACTCATGTCATCTAAACGCCCTGCGGCATTTAAGCGCGGAGCAAGCGAAAAACCAAAGTCGCTGGCACTCAATCTTGAGGCATTACGATTAGCAACCTCAATGAGGGCAGTAATGCCTGGGCGAGTTTTACCACTGCGAATACGCGCTAGTCCTTGGTGCACCAATGTCCGGTTATTGGCATCAAGCGCCACTACATCGGCTACAGTACCAAGCGCAACTATGTCGAGCAGGTCGGCTAAGTTAGGCATAGGCTGCTGCGCAAAATGATTTTGCTCACGCAGTGTGCTTCTAAGGGCAATAAGTAAGTAAAAAGCCACACCAACACCTGCAATCGATTTAGACGGAAAGCTGCAGTCGTGCCTGTTCGGGTTTACTATGGCATCGGCATTAGGGAGTGTTTCGCCCTGTAGGTGATGGTCGGTAACCAGTACTTTAATATTGGCGGCTTTTACAATATCAATACCTGCAATACAGGAAATACCGTTATCGACTGTAATTACTAAATCGGGTTTAAGCTGTACTATTTGCGCAGCTAACGCCGGGCTTAAACCATAACCTAAGCTAAACCGATCAGGTACTAAGTAATCTAAATGAGCAAAGCCAAACATGGCCAAGCCTTGCATTAATGTAGCGGTACTGGTTGCACCATCAGCATCAAAATCGCCAACAATTAAAATATGGCTTTGGGCATGTAGCGCCTCAATTAACAAGTCGCAGGCTTTGTCCATATCTTTAAATAACTTAAAGTCGTGTAATGTGGCGGCGCTGTTATTTAGCTCATCGGCATGGGAAACATTTCGCGTGGCATAAATTTGCTTAATTACAGGGTGTAAATGACTCGGTAAATGTGAATCATCGACGTTTTCGCGCGTTTGGATCGTTTTTTTCATGCAGATTTTTAACTTATTTGGTTTATCATAAATATACAAAAAAAGGCCTTTCGGCCTTTTTTTATGCGCACCGTAAATTTAATTACTATGGGGCTTTACTAGCGTTAAGCGCAGCGCTTAATGCGGCAGCTGGCTGATAACCTGGGATCATGGTGCCATCTTCTAAAATAATAGCAGGTGTACCGGTAACACCAAAGCTTTGACCTAGCTGATAATGCTCAGCAACTGGCGCACTACAACCTTTAACTGCTGTAGTATTTGAGCCACTTTTAGCTTCGGTTAGTGCTTCTTGTTGATCTTTAGCACACCATACGTTCATTAAGTCATTATAACCTGAACCTTGTAGGCCACCGCGCGGAAACGCTAAATACTTAACGGTAATACCCGCTTCAAGTAAATCATCTAGCTCACGGTGTAATTTACGACAATAACCACAGCTAATGTCGGTAAATACGGTAATGCTATGTTTTTCGTTAGGTGCTTTGTACACTATCATCGAATCTTCGTATTCTTTTAACCCAGCTTGGCGTACGCCGTTTAGTGCTTTTTCGGTTAAATTACTACGATTATTTAAGTCTATAAGTGTCCCTTGCATTAAAAACTGTCCGTCTGGGCTTGCATAAAGCACACCTTGATTAGTGATCAGTTCTTTTAAACCCGCTACTGGGGTTGGGTTTATTTGCTTAACGGTAACGCCAAGCGCGGCAAATTTAATAACAATAGGATCATTAGCGTTAGGGGCTACAGCCACATCATTCGCTACGGCACTTAAACTAGTGCATAACATGGCACCTGCTAACATTAATTTTTTCATAATTCTTCTCTATTTTTATAAATACATATCAATTGACCGGCTTAGTGATAATAAATTTCATATTAAGCACGTGGATGATGCTGCGCATGTACCGATTTTAATCGCTCATTTGCAACATGCGTATATATTTGGGTGGTTGATAAATCACTGTGTCCTAACATCATTTGAACCACACGTAAGTCTGCCCCATGATTTAATAAGTGGGTTGCAAATGCATGGCGCAATGTATGCGGTGACAATGACGACTCAATTGATGCCAAAATAGCATAGTGCTTCACTCTATGCCAAAAAGTTTGTCGGGTCATGCCAACCCCTCGCTTTGAGGGAAACACAAAGTCGGTGGCGTGTTTAATCATTTGCGCCCGTCCCACCTTTAAAAACTGCTCAAGCCAATACATGGCCTCTTCGCCCAGTGGCACTAAACGTTCTTTATTCCCCTTACCTTTTACAAACACTACAGCTTGGCGCAAATTAATTTGTTCAATCCGCAGCCCTACAAGCTCACTAACCCGCAAACCTGTTGCATATAGTAACTCAAGCATGGCTTTATCGCGCAGCCCCATTGGCTCATCGGTATTGGGAGCGCTCAGTAGCGCCTCTACTTCAGCCTCCGAAAGCGTTTTAGGCAAAGACTGTCCTGCTTTAGGTTGCGCAATATTGAGCATTGGCGAGTCGCTAATTAACTTTTCGCGCACAAAGTACTGATAAAAACGCTTAAGCGCACTAATACTACGCGCAGTACTACGCGGCTTTAAGCCTAGATCAACTCTATGGGCTAAATAGCTTTCAACGTCTAGGCCGGTTACAGTCATTAAATTTTTGCCTTTTAAAAACTGGCAAAACTTATCTAAATCGCTGCGATACGCCGATAGTGTATTTTCACTCACCCCTTGCTCTAAATACAAACAATCTAAAAAGGTTTCTAGGTAATCGTTATTGCTTTTTGGTGCCGTGCTTGGTTCTGAAAAGTCGTCAGCTAGCGTTGTCACTTTTGTGCTCTCATTTTTGTTATAGCCATTGCCTAAGGTATCAATTAAAAACACCTTACGGTAAACTTGAGCTTATCATATCAGGCAATTACACAGTGATAAATACGATGCAAATTGGTTTATTTTTTGGCTCTACTACCTGCTACACCGAAATGGCAGCAGAAAAAATTCGTGACATTATTGGTGCCGATATCGTTACCTTGCATAATATTAAAGACGAACCACTAAAAAATGCAGAGCAATACGATTTCATTATTTTTGGCATTTCAACCTGGGATTTTGGTGAAATACAAGAAGACTGGGAGTCAAAGTGGGACGACATAGCAGACGTAAACTTAAATGGTAAAACCATCGCGTTATTTGGCATGGGTGATCAACAAGGTTACGGCCAGTGGTTTCAAGATGCGCTTGGCATGCTACACGACGAAATAAGTCCGCAAACATTTACCCAGTTAGGTTTTTGGCCAAACGACAATAGTTACGAGTTTGAAGCATCTAAAGCACTCACCGAAGACGGTACACACTTTGTTGGTTTAGCCCTTGATGAAGACAGCCAGTACGAGCTAAGCGACGAGCGTATTGCCACTTGGGTTGAACAGGTAATGACCGAGTACAGCGAAACCCTGTAATACTGTTTATTATTGTTGTACTTGTAAAGCGCAGCCACACTGCGCTTTAATTTTATTGGCTAACTACTCTACTCTTAGCCAATATTGGTTACGATAAAAAAAGCCAATATAACCACGCACTTCTAATTTTTCACCAGCATCTTGAGTCGTTAAGCGTACTGTATAGCTTTTACCGTTATTTGGGTCGAGTATTTGACCGTCTTCCCAACTACCATCACCGCTATCTATCACATTATCAATAATGGTCATGCCTAATATGGGCTGATCTTTTTTATCGCCCGAGCACTGCGAGCACACTGCATTTTGCTTATCTTTATTTAATAATGTTTCAATGGTGCCGCTTAAAACCCCGTTATTTTCAACAATACGGACATACGACTTAGCTTCATTAGTGTCTTCATCAATGGTTTTCCAAAGCCCAACAGGCGTCATACTGGCAAGTACGCTCTGCGTTGTAAAAAATGTAGCGGCTAAGGCGCTTAATAATACTGATTTAGTTCGTTTTTTCATTATAAGTTACCTGTATACATATAAACTCATCATACCAGCACTGTTTACCACATTACATCTTCAAATAAAATGCTTTGCATAGCGTAATATAATCTTCGCTATAGTTGTTTTCATTATCTTTTATACACAAAGCTGATTCCACAATGCTCTGGTTTATATAGCTAAAGGTCATTAGGTTTCGGCTAATCGCTTTATTTGGCGTCGCCTTTACTTGGCAATGAGTATTTAAAAAAAGCCCGTTTTGAGTAGCAAGTTCAATAAACACCGCAGCCTCTGTAGTGGGTAAAATTAAGCTAAAGGTTGAGCCTGCATGACTGAGCTTTTTAAAAGCACTAATTAGCTCAGCAAAACTTAAACCATCTGTATGGCGCGCAATATTACGCGCCTCATTATTACCTTTTAAACTGTGATTAAAATACGGCGGATTGGCTATCACTACATCAAACGGCTGCGCGCTGTTAAAAGTTTGAATGCTTTGCTGGTGCACCTCTATATTTGGCCACGGGCTAGCGGCAATATTTTGCAACGCTTGTTGGTAAGCATTTTTATCAACTTCTACCGCCGTTATAGTTAACTGGGGGCTGCGCTGTTTGCACATAAGCGCCAGCAATCCCGTGCCTGTACCTATATCGAGCAAGCTGTTGGCATTACTTAAATTAGCCCATGCTCCAAGCAAAATACCATCGGTTGATACCTTCATTGCACACTGTTCGTGCGCAACTTTAAATTGTTTAAATGCAAAACCAGACATTTTTTCACCTTTTCATTCACCAAGCAGGCGTAACCGAGTATAATTAGTGCCATTGTCCTTTATTTTTGACACTCTATGCAATTTTCTGAATTTGATCTTGATAACAAGCTACTCGACGCCATTAATAAAATGGGTTACGAAACGCCAACCAGCATTCAACAACAAGCTATTCCTGAAGCACTTCAGGGGCGTGACATTTTAGCATCTGCGCCTACAGGTACAGGTAAAACAGCCGCCTTTTTAATTCCGGCTATTCAATATTTATTGGATTTTCCGCGTCGTGATCCTGGTTTTGCGCGCGTATTAGTAATGACGCCAACTCGTGAGCTAGCTTATCAAATTCATGAACAATGCGAACTACTTGCTAAACGTACTAACCTTAAAATTGGGGTAGTAACAGGCGGTATTAACTATGGTACGCATAAAGAGATTTTTGAAAAAAATAATGACATTTTAATCGCCACCCCAGGGCGTTTAATGGAATATTTAGAAACCGAAAACTTTCATGCTGAACACGTAGAAATGCTTATTATTGATGAAGCCGACCGCATGCTAGACATGGGCTTTAAAAAAGAAATGAGCCGTATTTGTGATGAAGCTAAAAATCGTCGTCAGTGCTTTTTATTTTCAGCAACCCTTGAAGGCGACAGTGTTGAAAGATTTGCTGAAACAACGCTAAACGATCCAGCATTGCTTGAAGCTGAATCGTCACGCAAAGAAAAGGCTAAAATTCACCAGTGGGTACATTTAGCCGACGACTATCATCATAAACTTGAGCTGTTAGTTAATACCCTTAATGGCCCAGACGTAACTAAAGCCATAGTGTTTGTTAAAACCCGTGAGCGTCTTGAAACGCTAATTGGTGAACTAACAACTAACGACGTTAAAGCAGCCTGGTTACGCGGCGAAATGCCGCAAGACAAACGCATGAAAGCGATGGAAAACTTCCATAGCGGCAAAACCCGTATATTAGTTGCTACCGATGTAGCGGCGCGCGGTATCGACGTGGCTGATATTAGCCATGTAATAAACTTTGACCTACCACGCACAGCCGATATATACGTACACCGTATTGGCCGTACGGGCCGCGCTGGTAAAAAAGGCATCGCTATTTCACTGGTTGAAGCGCACGATATTGGCATTCTTTATAAAATAGAGCGCTATATTGAGCAAAAACTTAAACGTCGTGTTATTAAAGGATTAGAGCCAAAGCATAAAGAAGCTAAGCCGCCGGCTAAAAAGCGTAAAGATCCGGTTAAAATGAAAGCGAAGAAAAAAGCTAAGGTTAAAAAGAAAAAGTAACTTAAGCGCATACTATAAGTAGTATTATATTAGCCGACAAAAATGTCGGCTTTTTAATGCCTGCTCCTCCATAACTGCATGGTTTAGGGCTATGTAATCTCTACTTAGTTTTATGTAACAATTGCCCACCTGAATTCCCACTTAATAAAATAGCCTTTATTTTCAGTATATTAAATATGGAACGATAATTGTAACTATCATGGTAACTCTGCCTAATTTGGCTACCCGATTAATTGCAATGTAAGGATATGATTATGAGCCGTTTAAAATTAACTATCGCTTTAGTATCATTTTGTTGTTTGTTTTTATTAGCATGCGCTACAAAAGTGAGTGCTACAACAAATATGGTTGTCGTTAGCAGCCTAGCAACCCAACCTAACTTACAGCAATCGATTACCCACACTTTGCGTACCAACCCCAATTTAGCGCTAAGCGATATTCGCGTACAAGTTAAAAATGGCGAAGTAGATTTATACGGTAAAGCGCAAACAGGTTTTGAGCGTGCGTTGGCACAAAAGTTTTTAGAAAATATGGATGGCGTAAAAATCATTCGTAACAAAATTGATATTATTTAAGTTTTACTTAAATAACTTACATAAAAAATGCCGCTTATTGCAAAATAAGCGGCATTTTTTTCAGTGCTCATATATTCAGTAATCAAGCCCAAGCTTAGTAATAAGCCAAACAGGCTAACTACTTTTTAAGCTATGAGCTCTATTTAGCTCTTTGGCGATTACTCGCTACCTTTGGTTTTGTATTGGCCTTATGAAATTGGCTAAAACCAGTATGGCGCGTTAATGCTGGGCGCCCACCTCGACTACTTCCTTTTGCAGCTCTTTCGTCGCGCCCTTCTTCTGGCACTAAGCAATTTGGCGCTTTACCTATTAGGTTAGCTTTACCCATTTTGCGCAGTGCTTCGCGGATCATTGGCCAGCCCGCAGGATCGTGATAGCGTAAAATTGCTTTATGTAAACGACGCTGGCGCGCACCTTTCGGCACAGGTACTACTTCGGTATTATTTTTAATATTACGCAGTGAGTTCATCTCGGTATGATAAATAGTGGTCGCATTTGCCATTGGAGATGGGTAAAAATTTTGTACCTGATCAAGTTTAAAGTCGTTCGACTTAAGCCACAAAGCCATGTTTACCATGTCTTCGTCTTTAGTACCTGGGTGCGCCGAAATAAAGTATGGGATTAAATACTGTTTTTTACCCGCTTCTTTTGAGTACTTATCAAATAACGCTTTAAACTGATCGTAAGCTCCCATACCTGGCTTCATCATTTTTGATAATGGTCCATCTTCGGTATGCTCTGGCGCTATTTTTAAATATCCACCTACATGGTGAGTAACTAATTCTTTAACGTAACGTGGATCTTGCACGGCTAAATCGTAGCGTACACCCGAGGCGATTAATATTTTTTTAATGCCTTTAACTTCACGGGCTTTTTTATACAGCTCAATTGTTGGCGTATGATCGGTATCCATATGCTTACATATTTCAGGGTATACACACGATAAACGTCTACAGGTACTTTCTGCTTTTTTGCTAGTACAACCCAATTTATACATGTTGGCTGTTGGGCCACCTAAGTCAGAAATAACCCCGGTAAACCCGGGTACTTTATCTCTAATTTGCTCAATTTCTTCAATTATTGATTCTTGCGAACGGCTTTGAATAATCCGCCCTTCATGTTCGGTAATCGAACAGAAACTGCAACCACCAAAACAGCCTCGCATAATATTAACTGACGTTTTAATCATGTCGTAGGCAGGTATTTTTGCATCCCCGTAGCTAGGATGAGGAATACGTTGATACGGCAAACCAAATACAGCGTCCATTTCATGTGTTTCTAGTGGATATGCTGGCGGATTAACCCAAATAGAACGATCGCCGTGGCGCTGAAAAATAGCACGAGCACAACCTGGGTTAGTTTCTTGGTGCACAATACGAGAAGCATGTGCATACAATGGCTTATTCACACTTACTTGCTCAAACGCAGGTAATTTAACGTAGGTTTTTTCCCATGGCTTAGGGCGCGCTGGCTGAATAGTAATAACCTTGGCGGCTTCGGCTTTTAAGTCTATACCTGCTTGTTTAAATTCTGATTTGCTACAGCCAACATCATCTGCGCCATACGGGTTTGGAATTGGATCAATTTTACCTATTTTATCAATAGCGGTAGAGTCACTGCCACGCCAGCCTGGTAACGGCTCTTTACGAATAACCGCAGTCCCTCGTACATCTTGAATGGTATCGGTACTTTCGCCCGCTGCAATACGATGAGCAACCTCAACCAGTGGGCGCTCCGCATTACCATATATTAAAATATCGGCTTTAGCGTCAAACAAAACACTACGACGCACTTTTTCTTGCCAATAATCGTAATGAGCAACACGGCGTAAACTTGCTTCAATACCACCTAAAATAAGTGGTACATCTTTATACGCTTCGCGGCAACGTTGTGAGTAAATGATTACCGCACGATCAGGGCGTTTACCACCAATGTTGTCTGGCGTGTAGGCATCATCATGGCGCATGCGTTTTTCAGCAGTATAACGGTTAATCATCGAGTCCATGTTGCCAGCGGTTACACCAAAAAATAAATTGGGTTTACCCAGCGCCATAAACGCTTCTTTAGAGTCCCATTCTGGCTGGGCAATAATACCCACTCTAAAACCTTGCGCCTCAAGTACTCGGCCAATTACTGCCATCCCAAAACTAGGATGATCTACATAAGCATCGCCACTAATAATAATTATATCGCAGCTATCCCAGCCAAGTGCATCCATTTCTTCGCGTGTAGTAGGTAAAAATGGTGCTGTGCCATAACACTCTGCCCAATACTTTGGGTATGAGAATAAGCCGCGCTTAGCTTTAAGTGTGCTCATAAAGTTGACCGTTTAATAACAAAAGGCGCAAATTATACCCTATACCAACCTACCTTGATAGAGCACTACTTTGCTGTGCCGCGTGGTTTTAAATTGAAGTTTCGTTATTTTTTAGCACTCATACACCTCTATTAACTATTACTTTTCATAGGTTGTGGCTAAGTATCTAGTTCAATTAAAAAATAGCTGCTATAAAATTAACCTCGAAAGTTAAGCACACCCGAGTTAATATGCTAGATTAATAATAAGTTACGAGTTTGTAACCTAATTTATCTGAGGTTTTTTATTAAAATATTAAAAACGTTAGTGCAATTTTTATTAATTTTACTCTTACTTTTTATCGTTATTGGCCTATTACTACCACAGAGCTATAACGTAACAAAGAGTATTAACATTAATGCTAATACGCACATAGTAAAACCCTTAATCACTGATTTTTCGCAGTGGCATAAATGGTCGCCTTGGAAGAAGCTAGATCCCTCAGTGGAACTTTCCTTAGGTGAGCCAAGCACAGGGGTTGGTGCTCATCAATCATGGCAAAGTAAATGGGGCGCAGGTGAAATGACCACCACAGCGTTAAGTGCAAACAAAATGGTGTTGAATATTTTATTTGCTCAAGAACACATTATTGCCGCTAAAGTAATATTTACGCAAAATGCAAAAACGGTCACGGTTACTTTTCAAATTACGGGGCAAGCCACGCTGCCTTTAGTTTCTGGGTATGTGGCTGTGCTTAGTGAGCACATTTTAAGTAACGCAGTATCACTGGGGCTCAATAATTTAAAAACAGTAGCGCAGCTAAGTGATGCACAAACAATAATGGAAAATCATGGCAGTCAAAACCGCACAAGCAAGAATTAATCTCGCTAATACCATAGAGTCGTTACTGGGCTATCCTATTATTAAAGTAGGCAATAATGAGCAAAGTTATGGCCCCCAAGGCAAGGTTAAACCGCTATATCGCATTAATAGCGACAATACAGTTTTAGCTAGAGCACAAAAAAGACAAGACTTACTGCTCATTAAACAACAGCAAAATATAGAAACAATTTTAGCTATGGCAATGGATTTTTGTCCTGACGTAGCCAGTAGTAAACAACCCGATGCCGATTGGGTAGAACACTTTGTAGCACTATGTGGTGATACCTCAAATCAATCTATGCAGTCACTTTGGGCAAAAATACTCACCGGTGAAACGCTTAACCCGGGGACTTTCTCAATAAAAAGTTTGCAAACACTTAAGCATATGACCCAGCGCGAAGCTGACTCTCTACAAAAGTGTGTACCCCTCTCTGGTTATAATGAAAAAGACGATAGCCACTTTATTTTACTAGGGTTTTATAAAAAACCATCACTATTTGATTTGTTACGTAAGGGCAATAAAGTATCTTTAAATCTAGGAAAAACAGGGATTAGCTTTCCTGATATATTAACTTTAATGGATTTAAATTTACTATATCGAAAAGAGATTGAATCTGCGGTACTAAAAACTGGGCAAGAACTTACGTTATCGTTTTTATCACAAAAAGTAACGTTAAAAGCAAAAAATAGCGATTTAGTATTGAGTTATTATAAGTTTACGCAAACAGGTGATGAGCTATCTAAACTCATTAACTACCCGGTAAATAAAGTGTATAAGCAGTTACTTAATAGTGCACTTGAGAGTGAATTTGAACTAGCGTGGCATACTACTAAGTAGCAAAACCACGCTATATACTATTAATTAGCAGTGTAATTAAAAGTGTACTTGAATGCCCGCAAATGGACCCGATGCATCAATATTAGTGTTAATATCATCAACATCGTCTAGCTCTAATGTCATTGAGCGGTAACCTGCTTTAACAGCAACATCTATTGCTAGGTTATCAATAAATTCCCATGCAATACCCATTTGGTAATCTTGAACTTTGCTATCGTCTATTGCTAAAAAGCTGCCTTCAAAAAACACGCTTAACCCGGTAAAAGGTAAACCTGCTTCAGCACGGCCGTAAACTAATGGTACAAAGCCTGAAAATTCGACAGTTTCAGATTGCTTACTATCACTTGCATTATTTTGAGGGATATATTCTACACTTATTTCGCCATCAAACTGTTTAGCATTTATACCTAAATCGATAGAGATTAAGTCGTTATCAAAGATTTCGTAATAAAAAGTGTAATCTATGTGAGTTAAATCACTCACTGTATTAATATTCCGACCCTTTTCAAAACTCTGATCACCAAAGATAAACTGACTATTAAGCTCTGTAGCACCGGCCAGCTCAAGCTCTGTGTATCTTAATTTAATATTAGGTACTAATGGCACTGGATGCTCAAGTGCAGCGTAGTAGCTTACGAAGGTTTCATCGTCAAAAT
>LV_Brine_h2_0102DRAFT_1000193_pt1 | contig 23066 bp, 24 predicted proteins | sample LakVidmifraction_3_FD_10600 | JGI IMG/M metagenome (IMG submission 10600)
GGCAATAGCGCATTATCCATAAAATAGCTGTATTGCGCATCTGGAATACTTTGCTGAATATGTTCAAGTACCGTAGTACCACCAATACCTGAATCAAAAACCATTATGTGCGCTGACAAACTACTGTCCTTACTCTAAGTTAAGAACGGCAGTTTGCCATGTGATTTTTATAAAAGAAAGTAGTTTAATGGTACAACTATTGTTGATTGGTTAGCTCGTCCGTTGCTGCATTTAATTGATTAAGATTTTCGAACATAGCTTTGGTGTAATCTACCAATTTATCTATTTCTGCTTGATCTTGATTTAACCACTGCATAATACCCGATAACTGATTTTGTATGCCCAGCTCTGTGGCTTTATTAAACACAGCTTTTAAGTCGTCGTTAAACGGCGCTAATTTATCTGCCACTGCTTTTTCTGGAACTGGCTTGTACTCTTCGTAACCTTTGACTGCAGCGACTGTTTTGGTTTGTCGTAAATCCATTGAAAAAGCCACCAGCTGTTCGTTGCCTAAGCTTAGTGCTTGCGCCTCTTCAAATGCTTTGTCTAAGTCACCGCTGAAAAAGGTACTACTTACACTTTGTAAGTCAGCCATTAGCTCATTAATCGCCTTTTGTTCATTCTCATTTAAATCGCCATTAACCGACATAGAAAATGACAGCTCACGAGACTGCGACGACTCACTTACAAAAGATTCACTATTCCCATTTTGCTGATAACGACTGGCTGATTGTGACTCATAAGCATCAGCAAAACGAATACTCACCTCGTCTCCTTCGGCGGTAGTAAATTTATATTCTGCTTTGTTACTTAAACTTGCATACTGAGCTTGGCTAACAGAGACACTGGCGGGTTTAGGATTAAATAAATCGTCTTCAAATTTGTCCAGGCCATGAAATATGCCTTCTTTAGATTTATTAATACCCTGTGCGATATCGTCGTTAAACACGCCACTGCCTTTTAATTCATCAACCGCGTCATCAATCCCTATTTGCACGCCTTTTCTAGCATCACCTAACATACCTTTGAGTTTTTCATCGTCGGCACCGTTGGCTTTTGCTTTACGTACTGCACTGGTAACGAAGTCTAAAACGTTTTTAACGATTTCATCAAAATCAAAAAGCGGTTTATCTTTTTTCGGCTCGCTTATCGGTAAGCCAAGAGCTTGAGCCATTTTGTCACCGAGCACTTTGGCAGCTAGTTCTTTACCGCGCTGCTGATAGTTATCTTGAGGCGACTGTATTGTAGGTTGCTGTAAAGCCTCTTTATTACCGTATTTATTAATATTGTGGTTTGGAACAAAGCCAAAGTTACCGATTTTCATGATCCGACTCCTATCTATGCTTGCCTTACTTATCGGCAGTGTAAGTTATTTCTGTAGCTAGATGCTCAAAAAAAAACCAATATATATTTCATCAAAACTAGACAAATACATCTCGCTCCCTACAATAGCGCCGATAAACAGCTCTCAAAGATAAGGTTATAGCGTTAATGGCAGTTATTAAAATAGACACCACACAGTACGATGCGCAGTTAAGCGAAAAAGAACAGCGTATTGCTGCCCAATTTCAACGTTTTGGTGTGGATAAACTTGAGGTATTTAGCTCAGAGCCGATTAACTACCGCCAACGCGCTGAGTTTAGAGTATGGCACGATGGTGACGATCTGTTTCATATAATGTTTGATCAACAAACTAAAGACAAAATTCGCGTTGATAGCTTTGACCCTGCCGCTCCTTTGGTAGGTGAAGTGATGCAAGTAATGATTGATAATTTAAAGTCGTGTGAAATTTTGCGTCGTAAATTATTTCAGATTGATTACTTATCTACGCTAAGCGGTGAGATTTTAGTGAGTCTGTTATATCACAAGCCACTTGATGAGCATTGGCTGAGTGAAATTAACGCGCTTAAAGAAAAGTTAAGCAGTAAGTATAAAATTGATTTTATTGGCCGTGCCCGCAAACAAAAAGAAATGCTTGGTGATGACTACGTTACCGAACGCTTAAACGTGAATGGTCAAGAACTAATATATCAGCAGGTAGAAAACAGCTTTACCCAGCCAAATGCCAAAGTAAATATTAAAATGCTAGAGTGGGCGCAAGAGTTATGTAAGCCACTTAAAAATGATTTACTTGAGCTTTATTGTGGTAACGGTAACTTTTCTATTGCGTTAGCGGGTTCGTTTAACAAAGTGCTGGCAACCGAGATATCAAAGTCGTCGGTACACTCAGCGCAGTACAATATAGCGCAAAACAAGGTTGCCAATTTAGATATTATTCGCATGTCGAGCGAAGAGTTTACTCAAGCCATGAATGGCGAACGTAGTTTTTCTCGCTTAGAAGGTATAGATTTAAACAGCTACAATTGTCAAACCATTTTAGTTGATCCGCCACGTGCCGGTATGGATACCCTAACGTGTGACTTAGTAGCAAATTACGAAAGTATTATTTATATTTCGTGTAACCCAGAGACACTAGAGCGCGACCTTGATCACTTAACCCGCACCCATGAAGTTAAACGCTTTGCGATTTTTGATCAGTTCCCTTATACGCACCATATTGAGTCGGGTGTATTTTTACAAAAAAAGAATACTTAAAATAACCAGCTAAAAATTACCCATAAAAAAAGCTCCTTAGAAGCTTTTTTTATGGGTTTAACTTTACTTGCTTGCTAAGTAGTTAATTAATTTAGTGATATCTGCGGGTTCGCTAATACCCGATTCGCGACCTAGAAGTAGTTTGTACTTACCATTTACGATAAAAGTAGGTACGCCACGCAATGCACCTTTCTCTTTAAAGTAGTCTTGGTCGCGCTTCATTTTTGAGCTTAATGTACGTACCGAAAAGCTTTTAAATAACTTATCGAACTTATCGCCATCAACCCCTTGCGCTACAAACACATCTTTTACGTCGGCTAATTCATTAAAATTTGCGCGCTTTGTATGAATGTGACTAAAGATAGCCGCAATAATTTTATCTTTTTGTGGTAACACTTCAGCCGTTGCTAACGCTTGGCTGATCATTTGTTGATGCTCGGTATCGCGTACGCCAACAAAATCAACATGGCTCTTTTTAAACTTTACGCCTTTATCGAGCATTGGTTTAATCTCGGCTACCAGTGGCTCCATGTTATTACACGCAGGACAGTAAAATGAGAAAAACTCTTTCACTTCTGGTTTTTTAGTTGCGCGCTCAGACACAACCTCATAATGTACACCTTCCTCAAAGGTTGCTGCAAAACTTGTTGCAGCGAAAGGTAGTAATACAGCAAGTAAACCTGCTTTAACTAATTTTATCATTATTATATGGCTCCAAAAATTTATAGTGCGAGTAAAAATGAAACTAACTCATCAAGCTCTTCTTGGCTCTTGATGGTATTTAGATTGATTTTATATTTGTCGTTTACAATAAAAGTAGGAACGCCTGTTAACGCACCTAATTTTGAGTATTTATTTTGTTTATCTTGCATTGCTTGTTCAGCTGCAATAATTGGCATACTGGCAATATCTTGATCAAACGTATCGCTACTAATGCCATTTATATCTAATAATTTTTTTAAATCTTTAATTTCAGTCAGTGGTGCGCGCTGAACATGAATACTTTTAAAAATCTTGTCTGTAATCGTATCAGCTTGCCCGTGCTTTTTAGCAACTAAATACGCTAGGCTCAAGTTACTTTGTGTTTGTGGCGACACGCCGCCTAAAAAGTTAACGTGATTTTTTATAAACACCGCACCTGCAGGTAGATTTTCTTCAATTGCGTGTGCAACCGGTTCAAATTTAAAACAATGCGGGCAATAAAACGAAAAGTATTCGGTAACTTGTGGTGTAGTACTTTTTTCGATATCGATAACTGTATATTGATTACCTACTTCAAAGTTTGCTGCAAGTGCTGCAAAAGGTAGACAAAGAAGTAGTAGGCTCAGTTTTAATTTTTTAAGCATTAGTCTCTCGTTGTACATATTTTTGAATAAAATGTTATGGCAATAATTTTAGCGGTGCTTCTTGCAATGCGGCAAGCTGCTCTTTAAGTGCTAAAATTTGTTGCTCCCAGTATTTGTCATCTGCAAACCATGAAAAGTTCCGCACAAAAGCCGGATCGCTCCATCGTTTTGCAACCCACCCCATATAATGGATGATACGCATAGCNCGAAGTGGTTCGATCAACTTAAGCTGCGAGTGATCAAAATCACAAAATTCTTCATAGGCGGTTACTAAGGTATCTAACTGTAACAGCTGCGTTTGTCGATCGCCACTTAGCATCATCCATAGATCCTGAATGGGTGGCCCCTGGCGACTATCATCTAAATCAACAAACATTAACGCATCGCCTGCCCATAATATATTGCCAGCATGGCAATCCCCATGCAAACGTATCGTTTTTACATTGGTATACTGTGCTTGTGCCTGCTTAATAACCAAATCTAAAATAGTATAAAAAGCGGTTTCTAATCCCATAGGTACTAAGTTACTTTTTTGCAGATGAACTTTTGCTGTATGTAAGTACTCTTCGCAGGTTAGGGTGGGCCTTTGTGTAAATGGTTTTGTTTTAGCCACTTGGTGCATTCTGCCAATTAAGCGCCCTAGTACATCAAGTTGATCTAAATTGTCGACTTCAAATAAACGCCCGCCAACACTTGGAAATAAAGTAAATAAATAGCCTTGGTGTACAAATAAGCTTTGCCCGTTATATTCCATTGGTGCAACAACCGGTACTTCGGCCTCTGCTAACTCAAAAGCAAAGTCATGCTCTTCTTGTATTTGCTCCTCGCTCCAACGCTCTGGACGATAAAACTTAACAACGTAGCGTTTTCCGCCTTCTGCTACAAATTGATACACTCTATTTTCGTAACTATTTAACGCCAATAAACCAGACTCAACATAAATACCAACACTTTCTATGGCATCAAGAATTAGATCTGGGGTTAAATCAATAAAGCTAAATTTACTCATACACTTCTTATATAAAATAAAAGCGGGGAACACCCCGCTTTTTGTTAAACTTTACCGCGCTTTAAAAAAGTTACTCGACTGTGATATTTGATTGTCGGGCTCGCCTACCGGCGATAGCACAAAGTTAAATTCTGTCATTGGCGCTTTTAAGTCATACGGATCCATAACCAGTGATAAAGGCACATTGTGCGATTGCCCTGCGTTAACCCTAAACGTTTGTTTACCTATGTACTTAAAGTTATCGAGCCCTTGCACTTTAATTGTAAAGGTTTGCTCATACTGCGCTTTGTTGATCACTTTTAAGGTGTAGGTGTTTTCTACCAACCCTTCAAAATCAACCCTATATAACTGATTACGATCGCGAATAATATCAAATTCCATCGTTTTACGCAGCGCAATATTGGCAACCAAGGCACTGGTTAAAATAACCAGGATCACTATATAGCCAATAATTTTTGCCCGCAGTGGGTTGGTTTTATTCTCTGGCGTTTCTAAGTTTCGCTCAGTGGTATAAGAAATAAGTCCGCGTGGATAATTCATTTTATCCATCACCCCATCACATGCATCAATACAAGCGCCACAGTTAATACACTCTGCTTGTAAGCCATTACGAATATCTATGCCGGTTGGGCATACTTGCACGCATAAATTACAGTCAATACAGTCGCCTATTTCTAAATCTTCATGTGCCACTTTGCGCGAGCGTGGGCCACGGCTTTCACCGCGTTTTTCATCATACGATACTGTATAGGTATCTTTATCAAACATGGCTGACTGAAAACGTGAGTATGGGCAAATATGTAAACACATAATTTCGCGCATCCACCCAGCATTACCGTATGTACAAGCAGCAAAAAAGATAATACTCATTAAGGCATAGCTACCGGCATTAAAGGTAACAAAGTCAGGGAGTAGCTCACGAATAGGGGTAAAGTAACCAACAAATGTAATTGCTGTATATAAAGAAAACAAAATCCAACTGGTGTGCTTAGCGGTTTTGCGCCAAAACTTATCAAAGTCCATTGCTCGTTGGTCGAGCTTTTTACGTTGATTTGCCGTACCTTCAAACTTTTCTTCAAACCAAATAAAGGTAAAGGTCCACACTGTTTGTGGGCAGGTATAACCACACCACACTCGTCCATAAAAAGTAGTAACCAAAAACAAAGCAAACGCGGCCAACATAAAAATAAAGGCGAGTATGGTAAAGTCTTGCGGCCACAGGGTTAAACCAAATATATTGTATTTTTGACCTATTAAATCAAATAAAACGGCCTGTTCACCATTAAAATTTATCCAAGGTAGCAACATAAATGCCAACAGACCTAAAAAGCCAATTCGCTGCCTAAGAAGTTGGTGCAAGCCATTAACAGCACGCACGTAAATACGATTACGTGGATTAAACCGATCCTGTTGCCCGCTAAGATCCGGCTTTTGAATCTTTACTTCAACTGGTATATTTTTTACTTTAATTTGTTTGTCCATCGAAGTTCCTCAACACCGCTTGGAAATAAAAATTCAGCTATATTCAAGGTTTACCTTATAGTGTAATAACGTACTTATTACGTATAATATTTATAACAAGACTTGAATACTTTCAGATATTTCAGAAATATCTAACTGCTGTTAGCTATTATAACAATATTGGCTAAAATTACTGGCATAGATCGCTAATAATTTATTCACTTTAGTTACTTGCTTTTAAAATGCATTTTATTACACTGCAGCATCATTTTATGTTATTTGGATCAAAGTTTACCCAACTATGAAAAAATTTATTATTTTGGTAATAGTAGTCCTCGCCTTTTTCACAGTCGATCACCCTTTGGTGAAAGAGCCTCGTGAGCGGTTATTTAACGATGGTATTGACTTTTTAAGTGATGCAAGCAAAGTGAATCGCAGCCCTACTGCCAGTATGACTAAAAACAAAATTAGTGCGCAGTTAACGCTTTCTGAATCTGAGCGTGAGTACACCGAAAAAACATTTACTACCGATGACTCAATAAGATTATTTCACTTACGCTACTGCCGTGAGCGCGACTTAAACCTATATTTTTATGATGAGCGCTTAAACACTGTATGTAAAATAGTATCCGGCTCACTAGAACACATGCGAGGTAAATAATGGACTTTTCTGGATTAAATAAAAAAGCCAGTGACTCATTTCACCAGCAACGTAATATGCTTAAAAAACTCACGCAGGGTAAAACGCTAAAGTGCGAAAAATGTAATGGGGTTTTAACACTCGACTTAGCCACCAGCGAGCCGGGTAAAGGGCTGATTAAGTGCAAGCAAGGCTGCACTGATATTATATTAGAACTAGGCGCTTAAACTTATTTCACGGCTATATTTTGAGCTCAACTCATTACTGCGCCTAAACTACTCTTCCCAGCCTTCATCTGTGTACAAGCCACTATTAAGCGCGACTATTTCCACTAGCTCTGCAAAGCCAAGCGCAAAGTCGCCCATTAGCTCATATTGCTGCTGGCAAAGTAACTGCTCATCAATACTGTTTTGTAACGCTATTTGGCTAATGGTTTGCCCATCAAGTGCAAAAAAGCTTAATGTGGCTTGAGCGCTTTCGAGGGCTTGTTTATATTCTGCCTCTAACGCGGTTGAACTTAATAACTTTTGAGTATATGACGTTGTTGCCGTTACAAAACCTGCGCTCCAATTACTGCAAAATCCGTAATTATATTGTGCTGGTAATTTATAGCCTACTTCAAATACTTGCTCACTAATTTGATGGTATAACGCCATAAATAAAAATAGCATTTCTTCATCTACATTATTAGCTGTATTAGGCAAAATTGCTGCCATCCACTCATGTACGTCTAGAGGCTCAGGAGAGCAAATTACGCCAAATAAATAACCTTGGCTTTGCGTTAGCGTCATCGCTTGAGACTGGGTGTCTAAAAATGTGCTGAGCTGCTTAGCGTGCTGCTCAGTAAATTGGGGTAATTGCATTAAAACTCTTTATATTAAACATTAAAAGTTGAGCGGGTAACGGCCTTGATTATCTGGACGACCTAAAAACTTAACCGCATCATGTACATCTTTTGGCAACGTGGCATCGGGCTTTACATAGCCTGATACTTTAAAGTCAAAATTAGCTTTTAGGGTTGCATCAGCTTCAAGCCCTAAGGTGTTATCTGGGTCGATAAGTATGGCTATGTCGCCCGATTTACAGCTTAGGTTACCACCAAGCGGGCCTATATTAAACCAACCGTTCAAACCTTGTACGTCAATATTAGGGCTCGCTATCTCGCCTTGCAGTGACTCACAATAAGGTGCGCCCGATGTATACTCTGCCAATTCCAAGATCACACGACCTTTAGCGGTTACAGGTAACGGAAGTTGTATGCGTTGCATCGCTCTTTCAACTGTTGAGCGCACTAATCCATTGGTTACTTTCACTTGCTTATTAAATAAACCAAAGCTCACATCTGCATAACCCGATATATCACTGCGCTCACGTGGGTCACCAAATTTTACATTGGCATTTAACTTACCGGTAAATAATGCCCACCAGGCAACATCCCAACGCACATTATTTAATTGCTCACCTTGGTAGCGCACTTGCATCATTTGCCCTTGCCAAATAGTGCCAACACTTTGCCCTACTTCAAGTTGCTTAGGAAAATAAGGTTTTGCTAGGTCAATGGCCACCGCTGCAGGTAACTTAATAATACAAAACACAATAAAACTAAGTAAAAATACAATGGATAAGGTTATTATTTTTTTCATTCATTACTTCTCTAATAGCAAACGGCTAACACGTACATAGCCCGACTTATCGTCACGGCTCAAATCTAAATTTTCGACCCGTAGACCATGTTGATTGACCAGTTCATCAAGCCACAGTATTAATTGATTAAACTCTACTGAGTCGAGCGTTAAACGTAGCGAGTTATTACTTGGCTGCATTTTACTAATATTTATTTTATAGCGTCCGCGGGTGGCGTTAACTATTTGGCTAATGTTTTGACTATTAACCACTTGTGTATTACCAGCGGCCTTGAGCTTTACAATACTTTCGTCAACCCACACTAGTAGCTCTTGCTGTTTTAATTGCGATTGCTCAGCACTTGCTATTGCATTATTTAAGGGTCTAAAAATGCCCATCACTAAAATAAACACAATAAAAATACCACTCGCAACGATTATTAACTGCTGCTCTTGCTCTTTTAGTGAGCGCCAATGTTTAATTAACTGCTGCTTCATACTGCACCTCGCAGTTTAATTTCGCCAACCACAAAGTCACCATCGTTACTTAACGAACCTTGATCAACCGTTAACCCTTGCTGTTCAAGTATGGCTTTAACTTTACCAAAGGTTTGAAAGTCTTTTGCGCGTGCTCTCATACGTAATTCATTACGTTTTTTGTCATAACGCAGTGTTTCAGGGGTAAAATTACTTACCTGCGAAAACACCCCCACTAATTCTGTGGTTAACTCTAAAAATCCAGCGTCGCTGGTATCTTGTATTTTTGCCAGTGCACCTTTAATTTGGTTTTTAATAAGGTGTGGGCGAACCTTAGTTCCCGGAAATGCCTTTTGGTAGCGCTCAATTACCTGTGCTTTAGCAAGTTCTAACTGGGTATTTAGCTGATGCAACTCTATAGCTTTAATCGTAATACTCGCTACTAAGGCAACGCTGGTAATAATGGCAGCACTTTTCCAGTACCCCCACCATAAGGTGCTTTTCTTTTTAAGCTGATACATACCTTGGCGAAGATTAAACTTAGTATGCTCTAGTTGCTTAGCAAATAAGGCCAGCGGTAGGTCGTAATCACTGGTTTGAGCCTGTAAGTTTACCGTTTCAGGAAACTGAGTCGCCGGACTAAAATGCTTTACATCTGGATTACCCATTGCTGTTAAGTAACCATTTAACCAGCTCGTCTCTACTGCACTTATACGCCATGGGCCTTGTTTAAATAACCACTGATTATTAAGTGCTATTGCCGTTACTGTGTCCTCATCTGCTGGGGGTAATAACAAAGCATCGGGTAATATTTTATATACCGATAAATTATGCTCTGCAAATAGCGCTAGCCACGCCTCAAACCATTCGCGGTCGGTCATAGCAACACGAACAGCATGCTGCTCGCCAATCATCACTGGCTCACCTACAGCAATAAATAGCTCATCTATATCGCACGCTATATCTTCTTCGAGCATATAAGGCAAAGCTTGCTCTAACTTACGATTCCATTTAGTCGGTAGCATTACCGTTTTTAATTGCACTTGGTCACAAGGCAATAATACAACGACTTCGCGCCCTAGCGATTTTTCGCTCAGTTCGTTTAAATAACTGGCATTAACTAGCTCACCACTGGCTATTATTTGTTGTTCTTGTGGTGAGTATATTAACCAATTAAGTAACTCTTGTTCGGTTTGACCCGTGCGGATCAACAGTATTTCTGTCACTGTACGCCTCCAAATTTTCGCGCCAGTATCGTTACGTCGCCGTCTTTGGCGTGCAGTAATGTGGTCATCGAAAAACGCAGATCAACAAAGTTTGCCTGCGTTTGTAATTTAAAATATTCGCTATTAATACTAAACAATTTTTCTACCGTTTTGACGTTTTGCCCGCCTTGCTGCTGAACTTGTTCAAAAAAGGCAGCTTTACTTTCAAAGCCTGCATCTGGGCGAGCAGCAATCACAGCTTCAGCACCCGATACACTTAGCTCATCTATAAGGGTACTTAAAATGAGTGCTTGCTCTGCTGCTAAGGTATTCACATTAATAGACAATAAAGTGCTACCAGGTATTACACAAACATAAGGCAGCACTTTTTCCATTACTAATGGGTTAAAACCTTTAACCAAACGCAGCTCTGAGGTTGATGCAAATAAGCTATTGGCGGTCATGTACGGAAATTGACGCGACAAGTATTCCCCTTCTTCTGCTCCTGAACGGTATGTAATGCTGTTTTCGTCTAGCCAATCAAACACACTGTCAGCCATGGTTTCCTCTGACTCTTGTGCCGGTAAATCTTCAATATTTTCAAGTAATGCGAACAAGGCCTTGTGCGCTGGATTGGTTTTGCTAGCACTATTTAAATCTGGTTCTACGGCTATAGCATTTAAGTTTAAACATGCTTGTAAATCCGTTATTTTTCCGCTTAGTGTGCCGTTATCAACTGGGTAAGGTATATCGCCTTGCTGCGCCCATATTTGATCTAATGTGGTTTTGTCAGGATCGTCTCTTTTGCTTTTAATCAGCGCTTTTATGGCAAGCTCTTCTGCACCATAGGCATACCACTTAGCTTGTTGATGACCCTGTAAGTTAGTACTTTTTTGCACTTGCACCATTAAGTTAGCACTCATTTCTACGGCTAAAATGGCCGCTAATGCAACAATAAACAGCACAATAACAAGTGCGGCTCCACGAGAAGAACGCAGCCCCATTACTGCCCACCTTCTTGCGGGTTACCTTCATCGGCCAGTGCATCATCAGTTGATGGGCTCGATGGTAGAATTTCTTTACCTTGTCCTGGCACTAAAAATACTCGCCTAATTGGCTCTGCCTCTATTTGTTGCAGCGTAACAGCGACCGCTTTGGGGAGCGCTTTAATTTGCCACTTAGCTTGCCATTCGTTTTTATCGTCTAAAAATTCAAACTTTAGCTCTTCAATGTTTTTTAAAACAACCTGTACACGCGGCTCCATATTGTCAAGCTGATCAACATATACCCGGTACACTCGCTCCAAGTTGTCGTTTATTACGCGATAACCCACAGCTTGTAATTCTGAGCGTGGTAATAAATTAATTGGATTTATCCAGCCGTCGCGCACAAAGCCAATGCCATCATATTGGCTATCTAAAACATAGCGTCCGGCTAGCAAATACTGCTCTTGCACATCGCCTGCTTCATTGCGTACAGCACGTTTGGTCATTTGACTAAAATCTTGATCCATTAACCTAAAGGTGGTTTGCAAACCATTTAGCTCGGCTATTTTATCATCCGAAGCCTCTTTGGCGCGGGTAGTGGTATCTAGTATTTGGTGCGTGGCCATAATAACAAAGCCTAAAATCCCCAAGGCTACCATCACTTCAAGTAAGGTAAATCCGCGTTGCTTCACTTATTTTTTGCCTTTATTTAAATAAGTTGCCAGCTCATATATTGAGTGTTCGTATTTTTCATCACTAAATATATTAATGGTTAATTTTACAAAGTCTTTATCTGCGGTTTTACCTATATCTTGGCGCCAAAACCATTCAACACCCGCCATAACTTCACTACCGCGCACGCCGTCTTTCCCTTCCCATTGTTCGCCTTTGGTACGCTGCTCTACCATAATGTTTTCGGCAACCCATGAGGCGTAAGTTTGCTCTTCTATGCTAGATAGATGATGAATGTGCTCACTGGTTGCTTGCATTGCTGCAATACCTGCCATAGCACAAATACTCAATGCCACTAGCACTTCAAGTAAAGTAAAACCTTTATTATACTGGCGCATTATTCGGGCTCTCGGCGTAAATTCACTGGCGCAGTAAACTCGCCTTCAATAAAGTAAACCGGCTCGCTTTGCTCTTTTAATTCGAGTGTTAATTGAAATGCACTTACTTCTCCCGAAGATAGTATTAGCACTTGCGGAATTTTAAACTTTTTAAGCTCCAATAAGCTCTCTTCGTCGCCGCTCATTAGCTCACGCCAATTTGCTTGCTCGAGTAAGTTATCTTGCGCCCAAGCTAAGTCGTCTAGGTTAAGCGCTAGTTTAAAGCGTGGATCAAATTCAACCGGCTCAAATAATGCTTCTCTGACAAAGCTTACCCACTTTTCACCATCAAAAACTAAAAACTCAAATACGTTGTTGTCTATATGAAAACCCAATTCAACTTGGTTTAAAATAGCAAATTCTGATGCCATATTAATGGTGGTATGCAGCCTAAGCGCTTGAGTATCTAACTCATCCTCAGCGCCGCCTTCTAAGCTATATACCACCATTTTTGTGGCAAAAGCGATGATCACTAATACCACTAAAATTTCGATTAAACTAAAGCCGCGGCTTTTTGCACGCAATCTCTCAGAGCTTACTTGCATAGTAAGCCCTGGATATTAGTATATAAATACACTGCGCGATTGATGGCCATTACTGTTTTTCTTCATCCCAGTTACCAATGTCGTCATCGGTGCCTGCTTGGCCATCTGGACCTAAAGAAAAAATATCAAATTTACCAATTTCTCCTGGGCTAATTAACTGATAAGTATTGCCCCACGGATCCTCTGGTAATTTACTAATAAAGCCACCATCTGGAAAACGTTTTGGTATTGGCTCTATGCTGGTTTTATTAACCAATGCTTCTAGGCCTTGCTCGGTACTTGGGTAGCTTTTATTTTTAAGTTTGTAAAGGCTCATTGCATCTTCAAGCTGCTGAATATCTAAGTGTGCTTTGTCGATAGCGGCCTCTTCTTGTTGACCCATAATATTAGGTGCCACAATTGACATGATCATGCCAATGATAACCAGTACGACCATCACTTCTAGCAAAGAAAAACCTGATTGTTTATTCACGTAATTACCTCATTATTCTAAAAACACTAAACAATGGTTTATTAAACCATTAATTTACTTTTAAGTTAAAGCCCTACAGCTTTATTCATTGCCATAATTGGCTGTAAAATTGCCATTACTATAAATAATACAATAACCGCCATTAAAGCGATCATTGCGGGTTCTAATAGTTTTAGCGATACATTAACCATACTTTCAAATTCGCGATCTTGGTTATTAGCTGCGCGTTCTAACATTTGCTCCAGCTCGCCAGATTTTTCACCGCTGGCTATCATATGTAGCATCATTGGCGGAAACAATTTAGTTTGCTGTAAGGCCGCTCTTAAACTTGCCCCTTCACTTACCCTATCGGCTGCATCGGCAACAGCTTTTTTAATTTTTTCGTTGATCAGCACTCCACCCGCAATACGCATACCTTCAAGTAGCGGTACCGAGCTTGATGATAAAATACTTAAAGTTCGGGCAAAACGAGCGGTATTAATACCTCTAGCTACTTTACCAATACCGGGCATATGCAATATTTTATCATCCCACCAAAAACGAATTTTAGGCTGTTTTAAAGCATGCTTAATCCCTATCGCTAGGGCCGTTATTACAATTAAACTAATAAACCAATAATTTTGTACAAAATGACTTCCCGCCATTACCCACTCAGTGGTCCAAGGGAGTACTTGCTTGGTTTTCTCAAACGTTTTAAGTATTTTAGGTACTACAGTACCTAATAAAACCGACACAATTGCAATAGCAAACACCACTAAAATAATGGGGTACACCATAGCTTGCGTTATTTGACTGCGCATATATTGGCGCTGTTCGGTGTAATCGGCAAGCCGGTTTAGTACTTGGTCTAAATGCCCTGACTTTTCGCCTGCGGCAACCATAGCGCGGTATAAATCGTCAAACACATGCGGAAACTCACTCATACCGTCGGCAAGGGTATACCCTTCCACTACTTTTGAGCGTACCGACATTAGCATGCGTTTTAAACGTGGTTTTTCACATTGCTCAGCCACAGCCATTACCGCCCCCTCAACTGGCAGAGCCGATTGAATGAGTGTTGCTAACTGGCGAGTTATAAGCGCCAAATCTGAGGTTGATATAGTAGGTTTAAACAGACCGCCAAGTAATGACGTTTTTTGGCCTTTAACCTGTTTATCACTTTGCGCCGCGGGTACAACTTCGAGCGGCGTTAATTTTTGATCACGTAATATTTGGCGAATTTGTTTTGCTGTATCCGCTTCTAAAATGCCTTTTTTTTCTTTGCCTCGGCCATCTAAGGCACGGTATTCAAATGCTGCCATTATTAGCCTTCCTCACGGGTAACACGCAATACTTCTTCAAGTGTTGTTTTACCTGCAAGTACACGGCTACAGCCATCTTGACGAATACTTGGACTGAGCTTGCGAATGTATTTTTCAACGCTTTGCTCGCCCTTACCATTGTGGATCATTTCACGAATGGTTTCGTCCACTACTAATAACTCATGAATACCAGTACGGCCTTTATAACCATTAAAGTTACATGCCTCACACCCTACTGCACGGTGTATAGTTGGTTTGCTTTCAAACGGTACGCCTAATAACTGGCACTCGCGCTCATCGGCTACATGTTCTTTTTTACAACTTTTACACAGTGTACGTACTAGTCGCTGCGATAACACACCGAGTAACGACGATGAAAGTAAAAATGGCTCCACTCCCATATCTTCCATACGAGTAATAGCGCCAGAAGCAGTATTTGTATGCAACGTAGACATTACCAAGTGACCGGTTAATGATGCTTGCACACCAATTTGAGCGGTTTCTAGGTCGCGTATTTCACCTACCATCACTACATCGGGATCTTGACGTAAAATAGCCCGTAAGCCACGCGCAAAGGTCATACCTACTTTAGTATTTACTTGCGTTTGGCCAATGCCCGGTATTTCGTATTCAATGGGGTCTTCAACCGTTAAAATATTACGATCGCGAGAGTTTATTTGACTCATACCTGCGTACAAGGTGGTACTTTTACCTGAGCCTGTAGGCCCGGTTACTAAAATAATGCCATGGGGTTTACTAATTAAATTTGCAAACAATTCACGGTTTTGTGCGGTCATACCTAAATCTTCAAGATTTAAGTGCGCGTTATTTTTATCCAGTAAACGCAGCACAACACGCTCACCAAAACTCGATGGCATGGTTGATACCCGTACATCAACCGCACGCCCTGCAATACGCAAACTAATACGGCCATCTTGTGGTATACGTTTTTCGGCAATATCGAGCTTAGCCATTACCTTAATTCGCGATACTAGCAAGGATGCTAATTTCCGATTAGGTTTAAGTACCTCTTTTAATACACCATCAACCCTAAAGCGAATAACCAGTTCTTGCTCAAAGGTTTCAATATGAATATCAGACGCCCCCTCTTTAATTGCTTCACTGAGCATCGCATTTATAAGTTTAATAATTGGCGCATCATCATCGCCTGCCAATAAATCTTCGGTTTGTGGCAATTCGTCTACTAATGAAAACAAGTCAACTTCGTTGCCAATGTCTTCCATCATTTGTTGCGTTTCAGAACTATCTCGCTGATACGAAGCCTCTAGCAGTAGCTCAAACTTGTCATCAGCAAGCTGCTCAAGCGTAAAACCATGCCCTGCAATACGGCGTACTTCTAACAGTACGTCAATATCAAGTTCGCCACGGTAATACACTATGCGCTGCTCTTTATTTTTACTCAGCAGTACACCGGCTCGCCGTGCGTATGAAAAAGGCAAACGTTTAGCGGGTAACTCAACTAAGTCGTCACTGGTTAATAGCTCGTCCGGATGATGCGTATTAGGATGAACCACATCTTGGTTTATCTCTTCAATCGCCTTAGTCATCTTTACGCTCTTGTGCATTTTGTTTACGTAAATGCTCTTCATACGTAGGTGGCAGTATTAGCTCATCATTCCACTCGGGTAAAATAGGGGTGTCGGTTCTTGGCATTAACTCTATACCATCTTCGCGCTGCTTAAATTGCTCGCCACGAATAAAGTTATATTTATTAAAGCTCAACTTATTCATGCTAATTCCGTCGCGAATAATAGTTGGGCGAATAAATACAATCAGGTTACGCTTACGTCGTGTGGTATTAGTTGATTTAAATAAGTGACCTAAAATAGGAATATCGCCTAGTAGTGGCACCTTAGATACACTCTCTTGTACGTCTTCATCTATTAATCCGCCAAGTACCACCATACCGCCATCATCAGCCATTACTGTGGTTTTAATTGAACGCTTATTAACTGAAATATCAACGGCTGTAGCACCACTTACACTCGACACTTCTTGTTCAATGGTTAACTGTACAGCAGAGCCGTCGTTAATTTGCGGGGTTACTTTAAGCTTTATACCCACTTCTTGGCGTTCAACTGTTTGAAATGGGTTGGTGTTATTACTCCCGGTTTGCGAGCCAGTAATTATAGGCACTTCTTGACCGACCAAAATAGACGCTTCTTCATTATCCATAGTAGTAATAGAGGGGGTCGCCAAAATGTTTGAGTTACTATCGGTCGAAACGGCTTGAACAATTGCGCCCCAATCATTTTTTATCACCCCCATGGCTAAGCCGTTAATGCCACCGAGTAATGATGCTAATGGGCCGTAATCACCCTTAGTAGTTTCATCAACCTGAGTAATTGTGCCGCTTTCGGTACCAATTATATTTTTAGATACGGTAGTATCGCGTGCTTGCTCAGCCGCTACAGCTAACGCACCAACCGGTACAGTTGTGCCATTATTAAACTGCAGCATACCGCCTTGCTCAGAAATCCACTGCAAACCAAAGTTAATACCGTCGCCTTCCATTACCTCAATTATAATTGCTTCAACCAATACTTGCGCACGGCGAATATCTAAACGCTCAATAACTGACTCAAGCGAGCGCATGGTATCGGGTTGTGCTGTAATAATTAATGAGTTTGAATCGGGGTGGGCTTCTATGCTGGTTTCGTTGTTACTGCGAGTACGTGTTTTGGTTGCGCTGCCGCCTTGAGTGTCATCTGTTAGCGACTTACTAACACCTTGCAATACTTTAACTAAATCTTCTGCTTTTGCGTAATTTAGATAAAATACTTTAGTGTTCCCTTGGCTTTCAAGCTCACCGTCTAAGCGCTTAATAAGCTCAATAGCACGGGTGCGTGCTTGGCCTTCGCCACTAACAATAACGCTGTTAGTACGGCCATCGGCAACCACTTTAGGTATTAAAAACTCTGGAATACTGCCTTTTCCGCTGTCTTTATAAATATTATCAACTACAGATACCACATCATCTGCGGTAGCAAATTTAAGCTTTACAATATCAACACGCTTATCGCCCGCTTGATCAACCGAGCGTATTATTTCAACTAAGCGGTTTACCGATGCAGCATGCCCGGTAAGCATCATTACGTTTGCGGCATTAAAGTTAGCAACATGGCCGCCATCTTTTTGGTCGCTAAATTGACGAACCAAAGGACCTAGCTCTTGCACGCTTACATTTTTAACCCGTACAACTCGGGTAATCATCATATCGCCGCTGGCTTCACTGCCATCTGTAATTAGCGGTACGTTTGATTTTTTAGCATCCGAGCTTTTTTCAATTTTTATTATATTATTGTCCATTTCAATGGCTGAATAGCCATAAACTTCTAATACATTTAAAAAGAATTGATAATAAAGCGCTTCGCCCATTAACTCATAACTACGCACATTTACTTTGCCACGTACGTTAGGGTCAATAATTATTGTTTTATTAAGATTTTTACCAACAATATTAATAAACTCATTAATATCAGTGCCTTTAAAGTTAGCAGCGTATTCAACTGCAGCAACAGAAAACGAAATGCTTGCTGCTAGAAAAAGTGCTGCGTACTTAGCTAACCCTTTTTTAATTTTTGTGAGGTGTAGCGCCTGAACCATTATATTAAAACTCCAATGCTAAGTTATTGCAGACTAAATTGTACGTCTATTTGCTGGTTATCACGTTCAATAGTGATAGTGGCATCTGTACTGTTACGCAGCTCATTAATGGCTGCCATGGCCTGTTTTAAATCTGTTAGTTGATAGCCATTAATTGCAACAGCTAAATCGTTATTTTGTAATCCCATCTGCTTAAATAGCTCAGGCTCTTTACCTGGACTCAAGCGATAACCAATAAGTTCCCCATCGCTCATCGCTTGTGACACGCGAATATAGTCAAATAACTTACCGGGCTCTTCGAGCAACTCTTCACGGGTTTCGATTAAAGCCTGCTTAATGTTTGGATCGGCAGTTACATCTATTTGTTGCTCACTTGGGGCAGGCCCTAATTGTGGGCCCATTTCAGCTTCATCACGTGCAGCTAAAACCGGCATAGATACTGTTTTTGTAAAGTCGAGACCATCTAACATTAATGTTTCAAATCGTCCGTTTACCGTTAAAATAACGCGGTCAGGTAATATCTGCGCTAGTTTAGCTCGCGTCCCTTGCACTGCTTCATCTACTAAGTAGGTTTCTTGCTTGCCTTGTGACTCTATAATAGCGAGCCCCGCTTTATCGTCGTTATTTACCGCTACAATACCAGTAAGATTAATACTTAAGCGCGTTTCAGGGGCATCATTAACAACTTTCGCAGCGTGATCATCGCTCTTGCTTTTAACAATTATTTTACCAAATATAAATTGCTCAATTATATGTTGAGAATAATTGTTACTTGCTGCAGTTGAATGTTGTCCGTAGTAGATTGGCGTGAGTGGTGACACAATAGGATTTGGCCATATAAGCCAAACGAGTTTAGACGATAAAAAAGCAATATAAACAACAACTAATAATGTAACAACCGCACTCAATTTGGCATGCGGTAAACGGCTTATAAAATGTTTAAATTGTTGAACTTGCTGTTCCATAAATAGTATTCTTATTTTAGTTTTTACCTAATCGCTATGCATAGTACCTTTTCATTTTTCATTCAACAAGCATGCTAATATTAAACTTTGTAAACAGATTGATTTTAATTTAGCCGCTGCATAAAAACAGCTGTTGTAGTAATCCTTCATCGCAAATAGCTTTTATGGTAAATTTTAAAATCTAGGCAAACACTTATTAAAGGTGCTTTATGGCTAAAAAAAGTAATGCTAACCCTAATTTAGAACATAAAGATGAGCTAAAAATTAGATTAGACAAATGGTTATGGGCGGCACGATTTTATAAAACACGTGCTGCGGCTCGCGAAATGGTACAAGGCGGAAAAGTACATTATAATGGCCAGCGTACCAAAGCAGGCAAAATAGTAGAAATAGGCGCAACTATAAAATTAGCCCAAGGGGTAAATGAAAAAATAGTAACTGTGCTCAAAATACTTGAAAAACGCCAAAGCGCCCCCATTGCACAGACCTTGTATCAAGAATCTGATGCCAGTATTGCTAAACGCGAAGAAAATTCTATCGCGCGCAAAAATAACAGCCTTTTTGCACCTCATCCGGATAAAAAACCGGATAAGAAGCAAAGACGCGAACTTTTAAAATTGAAATTAAGTTAGGTATAGTCGCTCATGCAACAAGATTTACTCCACCGTTATTTATTCGACAATCTCGATGTTCGTGGCGAACTCGTACAAATTGAGAATGCCTACAACGAAATGATCGCCAATCATAATTACCCTGATGCAGTTAAAGCATTATTGGGTGAACTGCTTGTTGCGACCTGTTTATTAACAGCCACCTTAAAATTTGAAGGCGAAATAGCGGTTCAACTACAAGGTGATGGTCCGGTTAAATACGCGGTAATTAATGGTGACGATAAACAAAACATGCGTGGTATAGCTCGCTTACAAAGTGAAGTAACAGGTAGCACAGTAAAAGAGTTGATAGGCCAAGGCTATATGGTTATTACTATTACGCCAACTAAAGGGGAGCGCTATCAAGGTATAGTGCCTTTAGAGCATGAAACCTTAAGTGAATGTATAGAGGCTTACTTTGAGCAATCAGAGCAATTAAAAACGCGTCTTTGGTTTGCAACCGATACAACCGAGGGAAATGCCAAAGCTTGTGGTTTATTTTTACAAGTTTTACCCGTTGATAAACAAAAATCTATTGAAGACTTTGCCCACTTAGAAGCTCTTAGCCATACCATTAAAGATGAAGAACTATTAGAGCTTGATGCTAACACCGTACTAACTCGTTTGTACCACGAAGATAACCCGCGTGTGTTTGAGCCACAAAGCATTCAATTTAAGTGTGGTTGTACCCGCGAAAAAACCATGACTGCATTAGTTAATATTGGCCAACAAGCGCTACTTGATGATGTTGCTGAGCATGGCGAAATCAAAATTAGCTGCCATTATTGTCTAAAAGATTATCTTTTTGATGAGCAAGATGTGAAAAACATTTTTAACTAATCACGCATTAAATCTAAATTATAAAAAAGTCACATGCTATGCGGCTTTTTTTATAATTTTAAAATGACACCGGTATCATAAAAATAGCCGTTTTTATGATACCGGTGTCATTGAAATTATTCATGTTTTTTACCCAATATATGTGTTTTTAACACCTTCATAAGCTCGAATATCCTTAGCTCATCTGTTACTATAATCGCAGCTTAAAGGTTAACAAGACCCAGGCTATCCCGTTCAATCTCACACAATTTAGGTATAAACATGACTTCAAGCGCTACTCGTTTTGTCGATCTAACTGCAGCTGAACTTGTCGAACACGCGATCCGTCGTGGCGAGGGTACTTTAGCAGCCAATGGTGCTTTTGTAGCAAATACTGGTCATCGCACTGGTCGTTCTCCAAAAGATCGCTTTATTGTTCAAGAATCTAGTACTGAAAACGAAATCCAATGGGGCAACGTAAATCGCCCATTCGACGCAGATAAGTTTGATGCTTTGTGGGCACGCGTAGAAGCGTATGTACAAAGTAATGATCACTTCATCTCTCACCTTGAAGTAGGCGCTGATCCAGAGCACTATCTACCTGTTGTTGTTACTACAGAAACTGCATGGCATCATATTTTTGCTAAAAATATGTTTATTCAACCTAAATCTTACAACTCATCTGACGTACCTCAGTGGCAAGTAATGAACGTTCCTTCATTTGTATGTGAGCCTGAGCGCGATGGCACAAACAGTGACGGTACGGTACTCATTAACTTTGCACAACGTAAAGTATTACTTGCTGGCATGCGTTATGCCGGTGAAATGAAAAAATCAATGTTCTCTGTACAGAACTTCCTACTTCCAGCGAAAGGTGTATTACCAATGCACTGCTCTGCAAACGTAGGTGAAGCAGGCGATACCGCTTTATTCTTTGGCTTATCTGGTACAGGTAAAACAACACTTTCAGCAGATCCAACTCGCTTTTTAATTGGCGATGACGAACACGGCTGGGCACCTGGTAGTGTGTTTAACATTGAAGGCGGCTGTTACGCTAAATGTATCGACCTATCACAAAAAAATGAACCTGTTATTTGGGATGCGATCCGCTTTGGTACTATTTTAGAAAACGTAGTGCTTGATGAAAATCGTGTACCTGATTTTAACGATACTAGCCTTACACAAAATAGCCGTGCTGCGTACCCTCTTGAGCACGTTGAAAAACGTAAAGTAGAAAACCGCGCAGGCGAGCCAAAAGCAGTGGTATTTTTAACGTGTGACGTAAGTGGTGTACTTCCTCCAGTATCAATATTGACTGAAGAAGCGGCAGCATTTCACTTCTTAAGTGGCTACACTGCAAAAGTAGGCTCTACTGAGATTGGTTCTACAAGCGATATTGAGTCAACATTCTCAACTTGTTTTGGCGCACCATTCTTCCCACGTCCAGCAGGTGTTTATGCTGAGCTTCTAATGAAGCGTGTACGTGAGTTTGGCGCTAAAGTATACCTAGTTAACACAGGTTGGACTGGCGGCCCTTACGGTACTGGTAAGCGTTTTGATATTCCAACTACACGTGCTGTAGTAGATGCTATTGTATCGGGTAAATTAGCTGGCGTAGAAACTCAACACATTGATGTTTTAAACCTAGACGTACCGGTAGCCGTTCCAGGTGTAGACAGCAACTTACTTAACCCAATTAATACCTGGGAAGACAAAGCTAAGTATGCTGAATATGCAGCTAAACTTGCAGCCGATTTCACTGAAAACTTCACTAAATATGACGTATCAGACGAAATTAAAAATGCAGGACCTAAAGCATAATAGCTTTAACCTCGCATAACAAACGCCAGCTTAACGCTGGCGTTTTTGATCCCAGCCATAAATATAAATGACCAAAGTTAAAATAGAGTATTAGCCAACCAATCAAGCCTAAGTGACTTAATGTAGCAAAGGTAATAACAGGACTTCAATTTAGCACTACAGCCCAGCCTTACTTCTTACAATGCCAATACAGTACACAGTATCAATCACAGCGACAAAACACCACTTAGCTACCCCATCGTAAGCCTGCCTAAATAGCCCCTCTTAAAATCACTAAGCACTCTTTTTATAGCTAGGTTCTAAAAGGTTTACTTTATATCAGGCATTAAAAAAGGCCACCTAAGTGACCTTTTTCTAACAATTAACTTAAACGTTAATTATTACGCTACGATGTTTGCAACAACGCCAGCGCCTAC
>LV_Brine_h2_0102DRAFT_1000197_pt1 | contig 22873 bp, 29 predicted proteins | sample LakVidmifraction_3_FD_10600 | JGI IMG/M metagenome (IMG submission 10600)
CGACAAACGTTGTGATTATTACTTTGAATTTAAGGCGTGCCCATCTTGCGCTGTACAGAATGATATCGTAGCGAGGCAATGTAGGTCGTGTGACTCTGAGTTAATCGATCCCAATGCAAAGCTAACACTAAATACCGAACGGTTCACAGTTGACGTCCTGCGCGCCGAATACTGGATAAATGTACCAGGCTATGGGAATCAAGTGTTAAACGCACGATACATAACTAACGATAAACCAGTATTTGAATCGTACGTAATAACTCAACGTTCGAAAAATATATTTTATGCAAAATTCATCAAGCACCATACCGAAAAACCCAGCGACTGGTACCCGCACATAATGAATAAAGAAAAAATGAAAGAGATGATACATCAAAACCCACTAAAAACACCTAACCAGCTTATCGTTCAGCCCGATGAATATGGCCGCTTGAAACTGATTAGTAAAATATTCTATAGCGAGTAGAACTCACATCAGCCCGACTAATGACTTTTTTTTTAAAAAACTTATAGTATAATAAAATAAATACTATAAAAAATCTTTATTTATAGTATAATGCCTTTTTTATTTTACAAATTAAGGGGTCCTTCATATGACGGAAGAAAAGAAGAGGAAAGGCACCCAGTTATTATCGCCTGAAGAACGGAAGATAATATCAGCAAAAGCGATTAAGGCTCGTTGGGATAACCCTGTTCTGAAGGTTACGCACGGGCAAGAAGACCACCCTTTAATAATTGGTGACATACAAATACCGTGCTTTGTTCTTGAGGACGGTAGACGCGTACTTGTTCAACGTGGGATATCAGCCGCAATCGGCCTTCATCGGTCTGCAAGTAACTCGCTTAGTGTATTTTGTCAAAATAAAGGGATCGAAAGTTTCATTGGTGAAAATATTGTAACCGCTTTAAATAAACCGATAAAATTCAAAACGCCATTGGGTGCTATAGCAAACGGTTACGAAGCCACAATTTTAGTTGATATATGTGAATCTGTTTTGCGAGCAAGGGATTCTGAAAAGTTAGTTAAAGCGCAAGAAAATATCGCTATGCAATGTGAAATATTAATCAGGGGTCTTGCCCGAGTGGGGATCATCGCACTGGTTGACGAAGCCACAGGGTATCAGGACGAACGCAAGAAGGATGGATTATCTTTAATACTTGAAGCGTTTATTGCCAAAGAGTTGCAACCGTGGGTAAAAACGTTTCCGCTTGATTTTTATAAGCAGTTATTCAGGTTGCGCGGGCTAGAATTTAACAAAGATAATATTAAAAGGCCTCAATATTTTGGCATGATAACCAATAATATTATTTATAAGCGATTAGCACCAGGGGTTCTTGATGAATTAAAGAAAATGACACCGCGAACAAAGTCTGGGAATAAATCAGTAAAATATTTTCAGAATTTAACTTTGGATACAGGCTATCGAAAATTATTAGATCATCTTAGTTCAGTGGTAACGATCATGAAATTAAGCGCCACGTATGAAGAATTTATAAATACAATGGATTTTATACACCCGCTTTTACTAGAAGATGATAAAAGTTCTTCTGAGCAAGAACAAGGAATTTAAGTNAATCAGCATTNCGGGTGTATGCCTGCAATACCATCAAATGTTATAAAACGCGCGTATCATTAACTCAGCTTCATCAAAACTGTACGCCGTATGGCACTGATAGCCTTCGTTCGTCATTAGTTGCATAAATGAAACTTGATGCTCGGATAGCCTGCCTTTAGCTGACTTTAATTCCAACCACAACCCACTAAAAGTACCGTTGCCGCGCGGAAAAAAACAGTCACTTACACCTGCTTTTGAACCCTTGCGTTTTAACATCGCACCATAAACAGGTGAACACACTCTTTCGCCCGCAAAGTGAAAAAAAGGCAATTTATAATGTTTAGCAAATTCATGCACGTTTATCTGGATGACGTCTTCTGCATTCATCTATACGCACCATGCAGTAACCGATGCCATTCTAGTATTTTCCCGTTTCAATCCTTTTTCGTATATCAGATACACGATTCTTACCGACTTGTGTCGCCCAAAGGCTGTTTTGAAGCTCCGCTGAAGCTGTAACGTAATCTTTCTTAATTAATGCGGCAATCGTGCGCCTGAACTTGCGTAAGTTAGCTGTGCCCATGTTAAATGCCAGCTCAACGAGTGCGTCTTTTCTTACCTCGTCTTGCATCGTGAACCAATTGTGAACTGATAATTGGTGTCTAAAGTCTGCTATGTCGTTTCGTAATAGGTATAAGCACTCATCAGTGGTTAATCCTTTACCAATACCGGTTTCAAGACATCGTCCTATACCTACTGTGATGTAGCCTTTAGTGTCTTTGTAGGCGAACCGTCTAACGCCTTCGTGTGCCATTAATCGGTTTTCTAGTAAGTTCATTCCATTTCTCCATCATCGATAATGTCAGCGGAATCGTAAACAACTTGCATGGTTCCCATCATTTTCTCAGGGTGACGTATTTGATAGTCCGCATAAATAGCGGCTAGAGCACAAACAAATAACGTGGTAAACAAAATAACTTTCATAACTTTCATAACTTCCCAGTCATTAAGAGCAACCCCGTAGTGGTCGGGGTTGCAATGTGCACTGTTAAGCGGAAAGGAGTAAACCGCTTAAACTAAATGCTATCACTCTTCGATGATTGCATCCACAACAACATCGCTTTTGGGTTCTTCAGCCAGTTTAATTAATTCTTCGGCTTCAGCTCTACGACCTAGTAGGCCGTTGTGGTTTGCAATTGATTGCTGAATAGCTTCGTCAATAACTTTTAGACGTTCTTTTAATTGTTCTAACATGTTGTATCCCCATGATAAAGTTGTGCGCGCTCGAGACGCGCACTTTATTGTATCTGATTAAACGGCTGGTGTATTTAAACTCGCGCAATCGCTGCGGCAATTTTATATGGTTGCTGGTAATTGCACTTTTTCGAATGACATTGTATTTTCTCCTTGTTAGTATTTAATGCATTTTAGAACCACGGCCGAAGGCTGGATTATGTTCATGTCAGCGCCTGTACCTTGTGATGCTACTGTTATGCCTGTTGTTGGAGGATTTATATTGTACGCCCCAGATGATCCTGATGTGCATGTTTCCTTAAAAGTCCCTGGGAACGTTGAGCCTGGATGATCATGCGCGGCAAGTTGCGCTATCGTTTGATTGATGAATTCCGTACCGCCTAACGACCCAACAGAATTTGAAATAGTTCCGGAAGACGAGCCGCCTGAACCAATAGTAGCCCTGCGTTGCAATGCAGGAATACCAAAGGTAGTAGAACCATCACCTGCGCCCCATGTCGTGCCAATTACCGCGAATAAGTCGGCGTAAGTTACCCTACTTACCGGAGCGGTTGAGCCGTCACATGCGAAATATCCGGTTGGTGCTGATGCTGCGCCGAAATCAATGATCGTACCAACTGGAATAGAAGAGCCGGAAACAGGAACCGCAAAAGTATTATCACCTCTTAAAAATGTAGTTGAATCCTTTGTGCCTGTCGCGGTTAATCCTGTTGTAGCTACTAATCCCGTGCAATTCGTTAAAACGCCCGATGTTGGCGTACCTAATATGGGCGTGACTAGAGTTGGTGACGTAGATAAAACATTAGCCCCAGAACCTGTTGAAGTTGTAACGCCTGTTCCACCGCTTAAAACTGGAAGTGCTGCGGTAAATGATGCAGATGCCGCTGATAATGCGCCTGTAAACGAACCAACCGCTGCAGACAGTGTACTTACAATTGACAAACCACTTGATGACCATGTGCCTCTAGTTGCGCCTTGGATTCCGATTAACAAAGATTCCGTTGCTAAGCTATAAGACAAGTACCCTCTAAAGGCTGAATTTGAAGAAGCAAAAAATAGTTCCGAAGCTCCCGCCCCGCCAGTGACTACGGATGATTTGATGGACAAGCTAGCGCTGGGCTGGCTCGTACCCACTGTGGCATTTCCTGTTAACGATAAACTTGTACCAGTAGCCACTCCTAATACAGGCGTAACCAGAGTTGGTGATGTAGCCAGTACAACAGACCCACTACCCGTGACGGCATTACCTAGAACTGAAATAGTGCCACTTGCATCCGGTAGTGTCCAAGTCCTATTCGCACTTGTCGAAGCATTCGTCAACGTATTAACTTGGTTAGCAACGTTATTAGTTGCGAGTAACTGAAACAGTCCTCTCGTCGATGTGGATGGATACAATACCAAGTTGCCAGTAAACCCACCTGTTGATAGACCTGAGGACAGTTGTGCCGAGGTAGAAGAGATTGCACCGCTTGTAGTCAAGCTTGTACCAGTAGCTACCCCTAATACAGGCGTGACTAGTGTTGGTGATGTAGCAAGTACAAGATTGCCAGTCCCTGTTGCTGTCGCTCCATCAGCGAGCAATGGAACCATGTAGAAAGAACCGTTTATCTTTGGTCTCCACATACTTCCGGGATAAACTGTTCCATCTCCACGAAAACCAACAGGGAACGCCGTAGAACCTATTGCAATACCGGGACCAATGGTTCCTGATGTTGTCCCGGTTGCTTTATTTGAATTAGCTTGCCTTCCCAGTGAAATACACCCAATTGCATCGGCGCTACCTGAGCCACAGGAAAATCCAACAAAAGTACATGACTCCGCGGTTGTTGTATTTATGTTTAAAGCGCCATCTGATTCACCAGAACTTCGTCCTACATAAGTATTGAATGAGCCGGTAGTTAAATGGCCGCCAGAAACAGATCCAAATAATGCATTTCCTATCCCATCTGTAACTACGGTTCCAGCGATGTAACCAAAGAATGCATTACTGTTTGATGTGGCAGTAAGTGCGTTACCAGATGCGGTACCAAATACAGTATTGGTAGCTACATTTGACGTGCCCCTACCTGCCTGAATGCTATTAATCGATATGTTAGCCAAAATAGCATTTCCAATACTAGGAACCCCAGCGGCTGACGTTACAAGCAATCCATTGTTAGCTGTTGCAAGGCCACTTACTGTCGTTCCAGTGGCGGCATACCAGGTCAATTGATTAATCAGTCCAGAATTTACAATACCTGACGCGCTCGCCGTGGTAGCTAACGTACCGGACGTTGGAAAAGTCACAGCAGTATTACCAGTCATTGTAAAGTCTGATGTGAATGCGCCTATAGTGCTTAGGCTGCCACCTATCGTGATTGTCTTACCGGTGTTTGCGATTCCAGTACCGCCCAAAGCACCTGACACAATTCCTGTCAAACCACCGAATTGAATATAAACAATGGGACTAACTCCAACTGTTACAATTACTGATGAATTTATCCAGCCTGTTCCAGCATTCAGAGTACCAAAAAGAATTGGCACGACACCGGAAGAATTTATATTTTCTGGTGTATCGTAGTTTTCAGCCCGCGTTAATACAGACGGATTGCTTGCATCTCCTGCCGTTGTTAAGACGTAAACGCCGTTATAGGCTCCTGATCCATTTGTATCGTCTTTATACAACCAGCGTTCATCAACTGGTATTGTTAAGCCATCTTGCGTAAACGCGCCGTTACTTCCTGCTGTTAAAGTAGCTCCTACACCTGATGCACCGTTATTATAAGAGTATCCAGCAAGGTTGCCTGTGCTTGCTCCGTAGCATGATGATACCGGGTTAAGACCCGCAACCACACTATCAACATAGCCCTTGGACGACGCATCATTACTATTTGACGGGAACCCCGGCAAAGTAATAACATCGTTTGGTGCCCAGTAATCAGTGCTATTAATCGCGTTTGAGACCGTGGCAATGCTTGAAGAAACTCCGATTTTTAAGAGTCCATTAGTTAAACTACCTAAACTAAACGAGCTTGGTAACGTGTTGCTATTGTTAGCTAACGTTAAAACAGTTGACGTATTTTTTGGGTTTAATAAAACCCAAGAATCAAAAGTTAGTGAATAGATTAGCGAATAGATTTGATTTGCAACAATCACGCCAGCGGTTAGATCTGTTCCTCCTTCAAAAACTATCGGTAACGTGTCACCATTAATTGTTAAAGTTGAAGCGCCCGTATTTTCGGCAGATGCTTGCATCAAAACAGTAAATCCGGANGATAGAGTTGCATCGCTTTGAATCGATAAAGTTCCTACATATGCATCTGCCGCACCAGCATCAATAAATGAATTATAGGCATTTGCTTGAGTTAAAAAAGAGTTGGCAGTGGATACAGACGGATTAATTAAATAAAAAACATCTTCTTGAGTACTATAAACAAAAATATATGCGCCATTAGCCTGCATGTCACCCGGCGCAAGCCCGCCAGCCCACAATACAATTGGCTTGGCTGCAATTGTGTTTACTTTTAAAGTCGGGTTGTTTGTTGTATTTTCTAGTGCTCCGGTGGTCATTGTTACAAGTAACCCGTTTGTTAGTGACCCAGGAACAGGGTTTAAAGTCACTACAAAAGCATCATTTACGCCTGTTGCTGGAGCGTAATTAAATGCCGATCTTTGTACTTCTGATTGAGTTACACTACCGCCGCCGCCGCCACCAGTAGGAACGTTTAGCATGCTTAATAAAACATCTAACTGAGCAATATCTCCGGTATTTATCATGGCTGATTCACCCATTGAGTTGATGTAGTTATTTTTGTGCCGTTATTTGTAAATGTTTGTGTATAAACGACGCTATTTAGGGTGACACTAACTGATTCAACTAATTCGCCGTTGTACGTTATTGTCTGCGCCAGCGATGATAAATCTAACTGTGCGCCATTTGATGCTGTTACATAATCAGCCATTTTTTTACTCCCTAGACATCAATTGTTGATATATTTTTGACGCTTCGATTGGATCGCACGTTTCGATTGACAATTTTTCAGCCATCGTTTCATCATCATCGGGATCAAGAGTATTTTCTTGAGCTTCTTTCCATCGTCCTTGCGTTTTCAGATAAAAAATAATTGCTGTGATATTGCCGTTATCAATCAGCTGCATCAGTTTACCAGATACATGAGCTATTCGGATTGACTTGCCTTTTCTCATAGCGCATTTTAAATCTGGATTGGCTTTCATTTTTGTTTTTAGAGTTGCCAAACTCATTTCAAAGTAATCGGCGATTTGTTGCTGAGTTAATCCAGCTCCGGATAATGAAGCGGCTTTCGCAATATCATCGGTAGTAAGTCTTCTCATGTCTCTAAATTGTGCTTCCATAATAACCTCTATGTTTTTATTATTTTATTCATGATTACACTGGGCTGCATGTTGTTGTGAGCTTCGTTGTTCCCTTGTGATGCTACTGTTACTGATGTTGTTCCACCGTCGCGTGTGGTAGTCTCGCTGCCTGATGTGCTCGTTGGTTGAGTAGACACTGCAACAGTAGAGCCTGGATGATCATGCACAGCAAGTTGCGCTATCGTTAATACGACCGATTCATTTCCGCCAGATTGACCTAAAACATTACCAGCAACGCCGCCCGATGTTAATCCGCCCGTGCCGCCCGACCCAATAAACGTACGTCTAGATGAGGGCGGAAGCGTGAAAGTAGTTGACCCGTTCCCATTTCCCCAATTAAAAAATCTAGCGTCAGCGGTCGCGCTTGTTGTAGCGGCTTGAGAAATTGTAACTACCGTTGGTGTTAGTGTGTCAACTACTGTTAGGGTTGTTCCTGATGGAATTCCCACGCCTTCAACTGCCATTCCTACGTAAAATTGCAAGTTACTAACAACATTTAGCGTAGTGTTTGAGTTTGTAGTACAGGACTGAACTTGCGTGATTGCTTGATATAGTAATTCGTAGGTAGTTCGTGACTGTTGAGAGGCGTCACACAATAAATAACCAGCGGGAGCAGTTGCTCCGGCAAAATCTACGACAGTACCGGGTTGCACTCCCAACTGATTGCCGCTAAATACTAGCCATGTAGAACTAGAAACGGCGGGGGTATCAGTGTTTGCAGCAATTGCGCTGTAATACAATTTAACGCCCGATCCATCATTATATGCTACTTGCGCATTAATTGGATAACTAGCTGGTCCGCCGCTTGCTGATGAAACCCATAGTGAAAATCCTTGAGTTTGTAACTGTTTTACTGCTGTTGTTACATCAAACAAAACTTGATTCATTTGTTGACGAGGAACGGGTAAAACGTCAGGATCGGCACTTGGCAACTCATAGTTTGGAGTCCAGCCGTATTGATAATTTACTAACCCGGCATTTGATCCAGTGTTGTCAATCTCCGTAATATCGGTATCTTTTGTGCCTAGCTCACAAAACGGATTAAGAAAATAAGGTAAAGGAATTGGAGCTGCCATTTTATTTTAGTTCCCTATGAAAATGATGATATTTTAATACCAGCCGGTTTTGGCCATAACTTCAATAAATCTATCGCCGATCTTAAAGCTGTTGGAAAAGCTGATAAATCACTAAAAACATAACTGATAGTTAAATCTAAATTATCGTGGCAAAAAATTGTATTAGTAGAATAACCAATGCTTTCCCCTAAATTGAAACAAAGATATTGGAGGTATGTATTTACATCGTATAAAAATGAATCACTATAAACGTTTTCTGGTGTAGTTTCTGCTTCGTAAGTATTAGGCAGAAAAGATTGTATTGATAGCCGTGAAGTACAATTAAAATATTTTAGTAAAATTAAAAAATGTTGTTGCGCTGCGTTTAAATTGATAACGGGAATTGATGCGGCAAAAGGAGCGTTATCAAAATTTAGGTTATCGTTTGTAAAAGTTGGAAAAGTTGGATTGAATGAATTAAATCCCCAAATTTCATCATCGGAAACAGACAAAGGAATAAAAGAGGGCACATTTAAAATAAAAGACCACACATTTAAACCAAAGTTGCTCATCAATAAGTTTTCGGCTGAAATATTAAAAACGGTTGAATACCAAAGATTCCAGAAAACGGTTTGATTTTCATCAAGCCATTCCTGTTTATTTCTTATTATATTTAACAAGTTAATGGCTTGATCGTATTGCCACAAAACTGATGGCAAAATGTTGGCACTGTAATCAAACTTTTGTATATTCATCCGATCACCACTAAAATATTAGAAGCTTGTATCTGGGCTATTTGCCATAAATTCAAGTCTATTTGAATTGTTTGCAAACTGCCACTAGCTGTAATATTTTGAACCTCTAATTTTGTAACATAAACTTGCGGATATTGAATGCCGATAGCGCTTGAAATTTCAAAAGGCGAAACACTTTGACCAACCGTTAAACCTGGTAACCCACTTATTTCACCAGCCGCGTAAGATAAAATGGCATTTCTAACGGTAGTTATGTAGTTCTGAACAGGTTGATTTAGTTTTATTGTTGCTTTTACTCCAATATCAATCGTATCAGGCCTATCAAATTTAACATCAATTAACTGACCTGAAACAGGAACACTGTAAGAGTAAGTAATGGGCGTGGAACTTGCGCCGTTAGTGTAAGCAATTCCCGACGCTTTTGATGCTGTCATTGCCGCCGCTATATCTTCACTTGTTCCGCCATTCACGCAAAGATAAATCGAATTTGCTAGCATCGCTATACTATCTATTGTAGCTGCAACCCCATCATTTTCTAAGAATGACAAGCTGGACACACCTATCGCATTGCTGACCGAAGAAATAATTGATCCAGCGCTGGCATTACCTTGCAAAAACAAAGTGTTTAAGCGAAACAAACGAGCTTGCGCATCTGATTGTTCCAGCGTTCCTGTATTACTGTTGTCTGCAACATTAGTAACAGACAATCCGGAAACTGGAACAACTTGCACCCATGTTGATAAAGCCGACACAACAATTTCGCCTGGAACTTCGCATTGAAATTGTACGCTATCAACTACACCCCCTCCGGGAATTGTTGCGCTGTCACTTGATAACCAAATGTTTCCATTTGTGTCTCTTATTTGAAATCCAGATAAAATTACCGTAGCGGGTGTGCCCGTGTATGTTATTTGAACGATACTAAACGTTTCTGTTAATCGCTGTGAACCCATTAATGAAAGAATGGAATCAAGAAAAACGCCGCCTGCAAAGTTTGGATTAATTTGATTGGCTAAAGTAGCGTTATTATTTGCGATGTTAACGCGAGCCAAAGTTTCCGCGTTAATTAACAAACCCTGAGGCGTTGATGGAGATGTAACGTCCATATCTCCGCCAAACAAAACCGAGTATTCATTTTGAACTTCGGCTTGAATAATTGAAGTATCATCAACTACAACGCCCGCCGTGCTCAAATTAAAATTATAAACTGTTGCGGTCATTGTATAATCCCCGTTCCATAAATTGTTTGTATATTTGCAACATAGGTTAGCATATCCGCGGATTGCGAGCTAATAGACGTATTATTTGTTTGAACTATATCTAGAGATATAACGTCGGTTACCCCTTCAACAGACAAAAACGCTGCACGTAATGACGCTGAAAATTGAGGTATATTTGGAACGCCCACCCAGACAACTTGTTTGTATGGTATTCCTTCATTGACGTTAAATATACACTCCCCTAAAACCGTTCTAGCCGATTGGGCACAGTCTTCAAGAACAGCCAATAAATCAACGCTAACGGAAATGTTATCGAATTGATCTAAATAAATATCGTTAAAAGCAACGCTTCTGCCGTTAATGCTGGACAAGTTGTTTACGTTAGATGAAATCGTTAAATCTGGCATAGGCCTCCTAAGGCGGAAAAGGTGGAGGAAAGGGGACAATAGGTGCGCCCGTTGGTGTAAGCACCTGCGCTGTTACTGTTCCACTCACAATTAAATTGCCATTTACAGTAACAAAACCGGTTGCTGTGTTATTTAAAGCAATATTAACCCTGTCTGCTAAAACATTAATTTCTTTAGCTCCGGTAACTGTGTTTACACCCAATTCAATTGTAATATTTCCATCTTCGCTTTGTATGATTGCATAATCTTTTTTTGCGTCTGTGATGTTATATGTTTGCATCACATCGGGATAAAAAACACCATCTGCAAAATTATACATTCGAGTTGTCGGGGGTGCAGCTTGATCGTAGTTCTTCAAGAATTCTGATATATCTCTATCGCTTGCAAGCACCCATCCCGTATCGCCAGCTTCTAGTGGAAAACTTACGCTAAACGATCCACCCCCTAAACAAAAAACAGGGATGCTAGACAGCTGGGCACGTGATACAGAACCGCCAGACGTTGTTCGTAAATCTATAGATAGCTGCACACTAACTCGATTAGTTGTGCGATCGTACTCAATAACTTTTGCCGGCAACATACCATTTATTGCTTGCTGCATCTTTTTAAAAGCAAACTCCGTTACGCCAACCAGCGTATAATTATTAGCCGGGTCAATATCTGGATTATTAATAAAAGTCATTTTCCCGAAATCCTCGCACATTCTGCTACATAATAAAAAGGGGTGTCACGAGTAGTTATATTAAACCCTAGTTTATAAATAACATATTTTCCGTTAATTGAAGGATATACCGAAGATTTTATATCTAATCCTCCTCCAATACTGGTTTTATTATCTAACAAAAACGTTACTTTTAAGCCTTGTTCTGTAAATTCTGGTATACCAATCATTCCGCTACTTGAATCTAATAGTCTTGTTGTTCCGGTTATTGGAATTAATCCGTCTTTAATGTATAGCGTGTTGTTATCAACAAAAGCATTAACGCCCCCAAGCGAATTAATTAACTGAACTTGCTTGGGGGCACTTCCAGTAAAATTATAACTGTTAACTGTTTTTTCTTGAGCTTGGTATACGTATGACAGCCCTAATTGTTGTGCAACTTGACCGCCTACGGTTTCTAATGATGCTTGCGAATTTATATTACTAGCAATCACGTTTCCTTTTAAAAAATTACCTGTTAAACACTTTAAAATTATTCCTGTGTCCGGCGGTTGAGTTACTGAAGAACTAACAATATTACCTGTATATATAACTGCCGTTCCGTAAGATTGTCGCCCAGCCTTTAGCGTTAAAGTTTTTACTTGTCTATTAAGATTAAAAGGGGTGGTTTCTGTTAATAAATAATCTTGAGTGGTTTTATCTAGATTGTATATTGTAATTGTAGCCTCGTTTTGCAGGGCGTTAGCAAACTTTGTACCCGTAGCTTTGATGCTAAGAGGGCTGGAATAAGTTTTTATTTTCCCGTTAACTTCAAAACTAACGGATACTATGCGCGGATCTAAATTAAGATTGGTCATTGCTATCTCTTAACAAACCAATTTCAGCGGATGAAACGTACGTTAAAAACTGCGTGATACCAAATTCATTATAATCAGGGTACTCATCGTTTTTTGTTGTGAAAATAAAATCTCCGTATTCTTCTAAATAATCATACCCTAAAAGTGTTCCACTGGATGATGCTCGAACATTTTCTACTAAAACAACCGGCAACACACCGCTATTAACAGTGATTGTTACAGACATTATTGCCGTTCCTGGGGTTTCTGGGTTGTTGTTGCAAGAATGTATTTTTATATCAAAATTTACTAGATTAGGCGTATTGTTAGCGTCATCAACTAAATTACTGTCCAGTTGCACAGAAAGCGATTGATTTGGTATTGCAATAAGCGGAATATCAACCATTTCATCTCCCTAGTAGTTTGTTTCTTATTTGTTGCGCGGCAGTTGGTCTTGATACTGTTTTAGATTGTTGTGTGCCTCTGTCTGCTGTGTTTGTGTTTGACGACTTGGCAGGAGTATTTGAAAAAGAAGCGGTTACAAACTGCACTTGCTTGCAGCTTAAAGCAATGGAAAAAACATCGTACATAGAGGGATCTTCTTCGTGCGGCATCGATTGTATAAGCTGATTTAAATATACGCCCGACCGAGTTTGAACAATTAAAAGAGTTGCGTTTAAATACAGTTCTCTAATTTGATTGTAAGTATTTTTATAGTCCGCCGATGGAAGAATAAGAGATATTTCTATTTCAATAGGCAATATTATTCTGTGATCAACTATTGTTATTCCGGTTTCTACCGGATGCTCCATTAATTTTGCTTCTTCTTTTACAATGGCTTTAAGCGGCCGGGCATCTTTAAAAACTTGCTTATAGTCTTGAGTTAAAACAGCTACATAATCAAAAGCAAAAGATGGTAAAATCGTATTAACAATATTTTGCACTATAGCCATTATGCGAGCACTCCATCAGAATGATAGTTGGCAACCTGCGAATATTGCTGGTCTAACCTATCTTTTAAATTTGATGCAATTCCTTGCGCATCCGTGGCTTGCGTATTAATAGTTATTGCACCGGTAGTTACTGAGCTTGAATTAGTATTTCCACTCGCAAGAAACGGAACTTTATTTAAACTATCTCTAGATTGAGCGCGAACATCAATCAACGTTTGTTTTGCTTTAGATAGGTCTCCGCTCGTTAAATCAGTTAATAACTTTGCACCTGATGAGCCTTGAATTTTTGACATAATTCGATCAAACAATTTTTCAAGCAATTCAAGCGGGTGCATAACAGTCATTATTGCATCTTTCATAATATTAAAAAACGATTTGACGGCGGCAGCAGCATTAGGAAAAGAATTAACAATATCGCCTATTAGTGATTCACTGCCTTCAATAAACGCTTTTATATCTTCGTACGCAATAGCAAAAACAGCGCTTAACGCGAGAACAAGAGAAGTAACACCGATAACTGGCAATGACAAAGCTCCAAACGTAAAACCGAGCACTGTTGTTGCCGCGGTTAAAGCAATTATTCCCCCAATTATTAAATCTTGATGGTCAATAAAGTAAATAAAAGCTCTATCAAGCGCATTCATAGCTGTTGTTAGAAATGGAATAGAAGTTAACGCTAAGACTTGATTTAAACGTCCAAATGATTGGCTTGCTTTAGTAACGGATTGATCGTATTTTTTAAACGTTTCTGTATCTTCTTTTGTTAACGTTCCCAGTTCTTTTTGTCGCCTTAAAAATCCATCTAATTCACGTCTGCCGCGTTGTAATAACAATATAGTACTTTCATCAAGCCCTAAATTTCTACCTACTTGTTGCGCTCTAGATGGGCTTAGCTTGCTGAGTAAATCGGCATAACGAGGCAAAACTTTAAGAATAGTATCAGAGGTTGTATTAAATTTTGCTGACATTGATGAAAGTGTACTTTCAAATTGCTTAGCGTTTCCTCCTGCTATTTCAACAGCATTGCCCCATGCTTGAATATCAGCGGCATTTGCGCCTAGTTTTTGTGATGTTCGGCTAAGTTCAACGCCGTAATCAATGGCTTTTTTTATGCCAGCAATTCCGAAAGCTGCGGGGATTGCTGCGCTAAGAACACTAGATAGGCCGCTTATAATCTTTTGAACTTCTCCGACACCTTTTTTTAGATCGCTGGTGTCGGATTTGAACATTAAGTAAAAAGTATCCAAGACGGCCATTTTATTTCCTTTTTTGCTGATGTTCCACGGCAAGATTCTCATTATATCTGGAAATAATAATCACTTCCCAGATATCAAACGCTTCTTCAAGAGTATAATATTCTTTCAACTCTCGATAGGTGGCTTTTCCTGATTCGATGATTGTGGCCACCATTGGGTCAACGTTGACGAAATCCACGCTGGGACTTTCGCCGCTAAATCTTCTAGCAAGCTTGAGATCTTGCCGTTGTGAAAAAAAGAACAATTATATGAAATCATCTCCTTTTCAATACGTAATAAAAGTTCAAAATTCAAAATATGGTTATCAACTAAACTTGGCGTATTTAAAACTAATGGTTCTTTGTGCCCTTCAACTACCACGCCTACGTAACACATGATTTTGTACATTAAAATTTCATTAGCGGGATAGTCGCCAATTTTTGGCATAGCAGTCATTGGATATTGAGTCACAATTTCGCGACCAGCTACGCAAGGAAACTTGGACAAAACGTAAGTTTTGCCCTCAAGATGTATTTCTTTTGTATCTCGTAACATATAAAACCCCTATTAAACACCTACATACGATTCAAAAGTAAATGAATATATCCGAGTTTTTAATCGACCACTGCTAGCAACAGGAGACAAAGGAGTACCATCAGTCAAAATGCCATTCGTTAGCAAAACAAAACTTCCATCAGGATAACCAATAACCATACTTATTACGTCCCGAATAGGTATTTTTCCTTTTCCCGGCCTGTTAGCACTTAACAAAATGGATAAATCTTTATCATTTTCACTTTGAGGAATAACGCTAATAGTTGCTTTGATGGGATTTGCTTTTGCCCATGTAATCAAGTCGCCATTCAATCCCATTGCCGTATCGCCAATTTGTAAACCGGCAATATCTAAAGGGTCGGTGTCATCTGAGTACTGTGTTATTTGTATGCCGATTGGGTATGTGTTTGATGCGAGAATAGTAATTCCCAATCCAAAACCTGAAATATTATTCATTATTTACCCCTTAAATTAAAATATCTTGGCCAACAATTTTACGTATTACGTCATCTTTCGAGTAAACAAGCGTGTATGATGCTTGATACTGAACAGGCGATAAATCAGGTATTACTCCGATAACAACATCGACCCAATACCCATTATTTTGAACTTGATACCAAGAATTATTATCACCTGTAATTGATGTAATAAAAGCTTGTTGTGCTGATGTTAGCAGCTTACCTACTGATATGACCCCGTTCAATAAGGATTGGTCGATAACGCTTTGAATTGCTAAAAGAGTTAATCCTTTTCCCTGCGCGTTGGCAGGTAATTGACTTAAAGCTAGTAACAAACTCATTAAAGAGCTACCCAGTGCATTCTTTAGCCATGCTTCATTTACGTAAATGTTTTGATCTAACGCGTCCGTAGCCGCTCCCTGCAACAATCCACGCTGATAAAAATTATATTCAATGCCTGCTGTTTGTGTTTGACCGTAGTAATTTAACGACAAGGCATCATAGGAACTTGCGGCGCTATCAGTAGTAACAAGCGGTGTTAAACCTGGAAAAACTTGAAACATGTAATTTTGAACCGCGTTTATCTGGCTATAGTCAGTCGCTGCGGCAATCATTGCTGGAGCCATTTCAGGAAACTGAATTGTGGAAAAGGTTAGTGAAACAGTTGCGCTTGCAGTAGCGTTTATTGATATTTGCACGCTGTTAAAACTAGGAATGGCTATAATAACAGAGCCGACGGTAATACCTGATCCGGAGACCGGCATTCCTACTTGTAATCTAGTAGTGCTATTTAAACCAGTTATTACACTCGATCCACTTGCCGTGATTCCAGGTTGAACAGTTGATGATTGTGATAAAGTTAAAGCTAAACCTGCAGAGACTATCAAAGTGCTAGGTGAAGTTAAATAACTGGTTACGTTTGCAGCAACAACAGGAACAACATATAAATATTTATTGTTATTAACAGCACCAGTATTCCACGTCGCCGCTTCTTCAATCTCAGATAAATTTAATGATAAGTTGTTTAAGAATAAAAACGAACCGAAATTATCTGATACGCTAGAAGAGGCGTTCAATGTTGATGTTATTGCTTCAACAACTGAGCCAGCTATCCACGAAGCGTTTGCCAGATAAGTAGCACTACTAAATAAATTGTTAGTATAAGTATCGCCAGGATACCATCCTAACAAACCTATGCCGCTTATATCCGTTCCGCCCGTTGCTTGTTGAATAGACACCGCTGAATTACTAACAGCTAGACCGCCCGTGAACAAAAATCCACTACCCACAACTGTTATTGTAGATCCTGTAAATTGAGCGCTTGCGCCGCCTATTGCTTGAACTGCTGTCTCTATGTAATCAGCAACATCGGCCAAACTTGATAAGCCAGTAAAATCAAGAGCAGTTAAAACGTAAGCTTCTGCACCGATAGTAATGCCAAAAGATCCATCTGTTATAGCAACCCACGTGGCTAACGATTGCGCTTGATCTGGATTTTCATCGGGAATAGAACGAATTAAAGGCGCGCTAGCTACATCAACCCATCTGGCAAACTGAATAAAAGGAGGAAAAAGACCGTTTTTGCTTATCCATCCGAAGTAAAAAGCCGCCCGATAATACTCTTCTGAATTTAATCCAAAAAACGTACCTACATCGGCCGCCGTTGTAAATTGCAAAAAATTACCAGGTGCAAGTAATGTATTTCCTGTAAAGCAACGAGATACTAAAGCACGCTGATTTACAACTTCACCAGCGCCCACAACAGAATTGATATTAACGTATCTCTGCAAACTAATTGACATAATAACCCCTAAATTCTAAAAATACCGGACTGAAAAGTATCAAAATAATTATTGTTTGATACTCGCGAATTTAAATAAACTAATGTAAATTCTAAAGCTGGGGACGCTTCAAAATTATCCCTATCATCAACAAAATAAGGATTTGAAATATTTTGTATTCTTAAAATTCCAATGCCATTATTGTTTAGTATATCTCTAGTCTTATCGCTTTGCATAATAGATGCTGACTCATCAACCAAGTCCGAAGCAGTATATTGATTAGCCGTGCTTGGATTTTGTAAAACCAAAGACATTAGTTGCCACGTGGATTCGTAATACTGCTTTTCAACATGCTCCATTTCTTCGTCATCAGCATTCCATCTGTCATTTCTTCCTAAAAATCCGTATCGCTTGCTGCCAACTTTGAAAAAGTATATTGATGCTTTTGTGTTAATTCCTTGCAGAGTTGGCTGGCTCGATTGCTGAACAACAACGTTAGTAAATCCATCAGCAACAAGCGCGCTATTAAGAATTGGTAAAAATATTTTTATGATTGAATTATCAGTTTGATTAGGCATCATCCACCCCTATATTACAGCAAAGAACGCCTTTCCATCCGTCCAATTGATACCAATCGTTATTTGATTCAACTTGATAGCGTTTTCCCATAAACTCAATTTGATCGGCGGAAGTGTCGCGCGTGATATCTAAAATATCGTTAGACGTGTAAAAAGTAAAATAATCTTTCTGAAAACTTAAATTTAAAGACGCATATAAAGTGCGCGGCACAGGCTGCCAACTACCGACTAACTCAATCATTGTTTCATAAGTAGCAACATATTGACCAACCAAATTTAATAAGCGACTTTCAAACCGATAGTATTGGACTGTTTGCTCTCTAATAATCGTCATCGCCATGTTTAATAAATTTGCACCGGGAACATTAGCCATTATGTTTTACTCACTTCGTGCGTTAACGTAGCAATCATCAATCCCGTGTCAACCAGAGGCTTAGTTAATAACCCTATGGTTTTTTTATCTTTGTATCTGCTTAACCGGGCGGCTATTGTTGCTGGAGCCAATGGCGGAGACGTAATAGATTTTATCTTTTTAAGTACATCGTTTTCAGCTTGCACCGCCAAAAACGTCATAGCGGTAACAGGCGATAAATTATCTTTTAAAATTTTCTCAGCAAGCTTTTCTGCAAAAGCACGCCAATCATTTTGTTTTTCAATAATTGTTGTTCGCATGAAGGGACGGGGTGGTATATTTTTTGAGGGGTTTCCGTATTCATTTTGAGCCGCAATTTCTGCCACAAAATCGCCCCCTTGGTCTTCAGGATACCTAGACTTTTCAAACCAACCTACCTTACCAGAAAGGCCTTCAATATTGTTAATTGCTACTTCAAGTTTTCTAGCAATATCCGAAGATACTCTTTTGATTTCCATCGCTAAGAATCCCCGCCCCTTGGCCAGTAAGTACCATAACCAAAATTAGGAACCAAACCAAAGCCCGCTAAACCTGTTCCGGGCATCCCAACAAATTGCCCGCCCACAGTGTTAACTTGTAATAAGGCTAGTAGCTGTCCGCCATAAGGGCTAGTACTTAGCCACCATTGCCATTGATTTTTAAGAGGCGGCGGGGTTAAAGTTACAGTAACTTTATCAACTGTAGCGTTTTGCATCAAGCCAGGTACTTGCCCGATAGCAATTAAGCCGGATAAATAAACCAAATGAGCTGTCATTAAATTTATTGCATACTGCCTGCCATCGCATTGCAAGTTACCCTGCCAACTTACATCAGATACGTAATTAATCGCGTTATTCCAATACTGTTGTAAAGTTGACTCTGGATAAATAACTATATTTGAATAAGCCGGAGCCACTGAAATAAATAAGTCGTAATCAAAAGTTAACAACGGCGGGCAAGTCATAGCCTTTCCTTTTATTTTCTAAATTTAGATTTTCTTAGTGTAAACTTTATTATCTTTTGACGAGTTTTCACCAGTAGCAAAATCTTCAGGAGTTAAAGGAGCACTGCCATCCTTATCGTTCATATCTTTGATTTTCTTTTCTGTTGATACATCTTTTTTATCGACTGATATCCAGCCTTCTTTAATGTGCTTTAAAAACGAATCGTTTTTCATAAGCCACTCTAAATCATCATCACTAACAGGAGTCATAACGCCCAGCGGTGTATGCAGATTCTTAATTGTTGCTACCCCATGGCCGCCTTTAATTTCTACTTTTTTTAATATACGTGCAGGGCCTGATGTGTGATTATGATATTCAGTGTAAATAATGCTGCAAGTTGCGGTACAGTAAATATATTGCATAGTTTTTCCTTTTTTTATTCACACCAGAATAAATCCGGTGTGAATTTTACACTATATGATTAAATTTTAGATATTAAAATAGCGTACAACTGCCCACGGACGTTTTACCATAATGCCAGCAGTGGCCATGCTGTAATCTTCTTCGTACGACTTAGCTAATTGTTGAACGCCCAGCATCATGAATTTTGTCGGTACAACTTGAATCATTGTAGCGCCGCCATCGGTTGACTGGTCTTCGATTCTGTCAGCGTAAAGATAAAATACGTTATCTCCTGCATTTGCATCGTTAAGCTGAGGAGCGGACACGACGCGAATACGAGGATATGCAGCAGTCATCCAAGCTCGAACACTGATACCGAAGTCCGATGTTTTAGACAAGTAATCCACTGAGTCAGTCGCCACAGCAAGAGTTAAATCAACGCTTTCAGGGTCAATCAAGTCTTGTGATTGTGTGCGTAACGCTTGAATTGCTGTCACGATATCCAATTGAATTTCAAGGAAAGTTTTAACAGCCCAAGTTCTGCCTGCAACGCCAGCCGCTACTTGTACATAAGAGCCTAAAGCTGGATCGTTCAAGAACCCATAAGTGTTGTTATTGCCACTGTTGAAACCTACAAAACCCACGTTATTGCGCTGGATATCAAGTGCAAGTGCTGCGGCTTGGCGTTTAGCGCCGGAATCGTCAACAAGCATACGAGCAGCACGAGCAGCTTCAAGAATCCCGACTTTCATGCCTTCTTCAAAGCGTACTACTGTACGATAATTGAAGTTAGTATTCCAAGAGGATAAAGGCACGTTACTGTAATCGCCGTACGGCAATGATGTTCCAACTCGCTCTAAGATTGATTGAACAATTTGCTCATCTTCCCAGTTTCCGGAAATCATGATGCCAGCTAAGTCATCAATTTTACGAGGTGCCGTAGCTACGTAAACTAAACCTGGTAACCAGTTTTGCAAGAATTGGACGGGAACAGCAACTGAAGCGGTCGTTACCGTAGGCTGAACGGCATCCATTGAAAAAGCCATTGCATCCATTGCTTTTTTTCCGGCCATCATTTGTTTAACATGTGATTTGTTGATGTTAATGCCGATCATTGGTAATGATTCATATTCTGAAACATTAAAGTTTTGTAAATGCCGGCAATCTTTAGCTGCGATATAGCTTTTTACGTCGTTAGCTCTCATTTTCTATCCTTAAATTATGCTAGTTGTGGAATCACAAAAGTAGGATTAACAGTTACAACACCAAGACCCGCGCCAGCTACTGTTACATAACTAACAATGGCATTTGCAAAGGTTTTACCAACAGGTAAGGCGGCGGCTGGTGCGATAGTTTGAATTGCGCCAGTAGTGTTGTCATAAACAACCAAGTCACCTAGAGCTGCGGCAGCTGGTAATGTTACAACAATTACGCCCATGGTCAATAACTCGACAATTGTTTGATTAGGCACAGTTAAAGTTGCGGCCAATGGTTCGCCAGCAGTTCCGTATAATGCGACTACTTTTGGATTAACTAGAAAGCCCGCAAACCCACCGGCTCCGGCTGAACCTGCTTGGCATAGGCCTTCGCTTGTAATTGTGCAGCATGTTTTACCAATAATATTATAAGATGCTAAAGCCGATACAATTGTATACGTTTGTGCTTGATAAGGTGAATCGCTAAACAATTCGCCAGGTACACCAAAACCCTGTTGAATTGAAACAGTAGATTGAAAAGCCATTATTTTTCTCCTTTAAGATAAGCATCAATTGATGTTGATGCGATTTTTTTATCTTGAGTAATTGCTATGATTGATTTTTTAGCACCCATTAGGTATCCGTCTAGAACATATTTGGCGGTATCTTTAGTACATTTTAGACCTAGTTTTTTAGCGCCGTATTGTGCTACTTCATCAAGTGTTTTCAACGAGTGATCAAAAGAACCTACATGAGCGGACAATCTTTTAGCTAAAGAATCGCGAGCATTAATTTCAACCATTATATTTTTAAAGGAATTTGAATCCATTGCAGCATCTTCTTTGTCATCTTTTTTTTCTTTTTCTTCTTCGGTTTCGTCTTCTGCTTCTTCTGTATATTCGTCAATTGCATTTTCTTCGTTGACAAAATCAGCGGGTTCTACTGAGTCTTCAATTTCGATTTCTTCGTCTGATGCTGATGAACTCATACTTTCAAGTAAATCGTAGCATCTTTTAACCATATCTTTAATTTCAGACATAGACATTTCATTTTCATCTTTTACTTCTTCGGTAACTTTGCAATTAGTCATGTTAATATCCTTTGCATCTAACGTAAATTTAAACGTGTCAAGAACCGACACGTCATGCCCCGATCGCCCTTCTTGCACTAAAGCAAGATGATTGCCTCTGATATTAGTTTGTATAAATTGATACTGCTTACCATCATACTCGCCATTTTGTTCTTCGTATACACAACGGTAACCTATGGATAGTTCTCGCTTGCCATTGTCAATTAGATCACGAAGTTTTTCAGAAAATATTTTAATGTTAGCTGTTAAATAAGGGGAATCAAATTCTACTGTTTCTCCGGTTGTGCCGTGCACGCCTTTATCAGCTGCGTCAGTTAGATTGTCGGCTTTATTTCCGATCATTTCGTGATCGTCAGTAAACGGGATTAGTTTGAAAGACTCGATAGTTTCAAGATTGTTTAATGATTCTTCTGAACGATACACCCCAAATATTTGATTGGGCGGTAAATCACTAGATATCTGTGCGCCCGAATACTCAAAAACGCCCGTTCGAGATATTGGATTACCTTTTATTTCCATGAAATCATTAATATCGTATTCGCGTTTTGATGCTGCCATTTTTTATACGCTCCAATCAAAACAAAAATCATTGTATCTTATTTTTACGATTTAAATATATATTTGTATTTCGATATTTTAAAAATTTTACATCAAATTTAACAGCACCATACTTTAGATTTAGATTGCTTTTCTTCGTCCTCGTCTACTACTGTGTCTCGACTTACAAAAAAAGAAAGACTACTACCCATAAATGTCCCTCGTAGTCCTGCAGACGTCTTTGATTCGCGATGCGCACGCCTTGGCTCAGCCTTTTCATCAGCAATAACAGCGTCAATGACAACGGGCGGAACAACTATTTCAGTTTTATCTTTCATGATATCACCCCTTAATAGTGGTTAAACATCATCATTTTACTTTTCTTTCTTTTTCATTATGTACATCACAGCAAAAAGAACGACCGATTCAAAGCCGTCAATTGACGCTAGTAAGCCGTGCATTTCTGTTGCGTCGATGTTTCCATCGCTGATAGCTTGAAAAAAGTTAGTTATGAACGTTATAAAGCACAGGACAGCGGGTGCGCCGATAGCTAAATATAGTTTGTCTTTTAAATTTTTCATGTTACGCCCCTAGATTTAGTGACCTGTTCATTATAACACATTATTTTTTTGCGG
>LV_Brine_h2_0102DRAFT_1000206_pt1 | contig 22309 bp, 29 predicted proteins | sample LakVidmifraction_3_FD_10600 | JGI IMG/M metagenome (IMG submission 10600)
GTAAGAGAGACTCTTGAGAACACCCTTGACGTCTCAAACTTGGAAGAGGTAGGGGCTTCCGCTCAAAGGTTGGGGATATATACTGATAAGGAATTACTTATAGAGGAGTATGACAATCTTGTGAACAGTCTAAGTAGCGCAGGATATGAAATACCTATAACAAAAGAACAGATACTAAACAAGGATGAAGCATGGTTTAGAGAGCTTTCACAAAACGTGACCGCATTTACTTCCAATATGGATAGTGAATCTCTAGAAAGTCTTTCCCAGTTTATCTCTGAAAATACGGCATCAACAAGAAAAACGATAAACCTAAAAACAGGAAACGACCCAAAAACTTTAAGGTACTTGGACACTACTCAAAGTGAAGTGGCAACCTTTAAAGAGCATGGAGTCATAAAGCATTCCGACACCATATACCAGAAAGTAAACCCTTCCTATACAAAGCAGCAGATCACCGAAGCTATATATAATAAGGTGGCAGCAGGAGGAATAACGCTCAACTACTCAGAGATAGCGGACATAGAAAACCTAGAAGAGTTCTCTGACGAGATAAATAGGGAAGTTTCCATGGAAAGCCTTGATTCTTATATAGATGAGTTAACTAGTACTCTAGAGGATACGGAGACTCTAACGGCTCAAAAAATAATTGCTTTCAAAATGTTTTATGGAGCGCCCCTAGAAAATAGGGTAAGCGAAAAACAGGTGTCAACCTCTAAAGAGAATGAGCAATATTTAAGGGAAGACTTTACCTCGGACTTTAATAAGGAACGGTTAAGGCAAAAAGAGCTCAACTCAGAGAGCTACAACAACTTTTACAAATACTTAAAAGTTGACCACAAAGGGATCAGACCAATAGATGATGCCGCAATAACTTTAGAAAAAATAAAAAACAAAGCCTCACAGGAGTTGGTAGATTACTTTAATTTGTCTAAGTTTGCAGATGTGCTTATACAAGAGGAAACAGATACAACAATATCCAACTTTGAAAGACTTCGTGCCGTACAGAACACAGAAGTACTCCCTCAACTGAAAGCTTACCAAAAAGTGAGCGAGACAGAAGTTGTAGGGGAAAACATGGGAGATTTTGTAAAGATAAAGACCAGACCTTACGAAAAAGTATTGGAAAGAGGTGACAAAGTGATGTACAAACTATTGAATAAGACAGGGGGTACACTAAATCAGACAAATGTACTAAGACCCATAACGGACAAGAAACCACGATTTTTAGAAGGGTTTTTGACCAGAAACGAGAACAACATAACCAACAGCAGAAACCTCTCACAAAAAGAGGTGGAAGATAAATTTAAATGTACCTAAATGGCTTGTAAGATAACATACGCAGACAACGGAAGCATTAAATCCGTAAAGACAGAAAGTGGAGACGAGAGTCTTCTTTTTCGTAGTATACAGTCCTTACCTTTTGTAGAGAACAAAGAGGATGCACTAAGTCTATATCAGGGGGTATCTAATTTAGAGGGTGGTAATTTTACCTTCAAAGTTGGGGAGAACAATTATGGTACCTACAAAGAAGCTTTACAGCAGGGACAAGACTTTCAGGTGGGGGTTGTTGACGCAGAGGGGGAATTCAAAAATATATCCTCCATACCCTACAACGTCAACAGTGAAACTTACGAAGGCTTTATAAACGAGGCGATCCTTGCAGATAGAGTAAAGGACACCAAGACGGAACATCTGGGTAAGACCTATTTGGTACCAGATGGGAGCAATTTTGCTCAGTCAAGAATAAAACAGTATAGTTTTAAGCAGGACGCCAAGGGACAGTTTGGAGCTAAAAACGTGTCCACAATAGAAGGTTTCATAGAACTTAACAAGCCTAAAAAGAGAACGCACCTAAGTGAAGAGCAAAACACCATAATAAAGGAGCTTACCTCTGAGATGACCAGAAGGAGTAATAAAAGACAGGGCAGTGTTGCCCCTCAAATAGATGAGGAGAACCTGAGACTTAAATTTGAGAATCTGCTCAACAAGATGGGGGTAGAAACACTAACCATAGACCAGTATAAAGAGAGGTACAAGCAAAAGAACGGGGTAGAGCTATCTTCCAACGTGATAGCCGACACAGCTAACAGGGTCGTAGCCTTTAAAGAGGGTAACATAGGTATAGAAGACTTAACGGAAGAGGTGATGCACTTTATAACCGCAAGCTTAGACCCTATCCTGACAGAGGACTTAATGAGGAACATTCACCTCTCAAAAGAGTACGTGGAATTTGCTGCTCAATATACAGAGGTGTATTCCAGAGAGAATCCGAACATGTCCAAAGAGGAAGTGGAGAAAGCGGTGAGGATGGAAGTCTTGGGTAAGATAATGAAAAATGCCACCCTAAACCTTACCCAGGAGCCAGCGCAGAGAAACTTCTATCAGAAGGCAGGGGAGTTTATCAAAAACTTCTTTGACAGGATATCCCTAAAAGGTAACTACAAATCAGAGCTGTCCTCTATAAACAACATCATTGAGAGCATTTTTTTAAAGGACAACCTTTCAGAGTATATAGGTGACAACATAAACTACTCCTTTAGGTTCTATAATCTTAACACTCAAGGGACAACTGACGACCCAGAACTTGACAGGCTCAGAAACTACAACAAAAAACTTCTTGAATCTCTTGACGAGGCAGTATCCACGGCAAGAAGGGGAGGGAAGAACCTTGCAGACACGGCCCTAAAGGTAAAGAACTACCTCTTAAGAAAACATGAAACCCTAAAAGGCAAGGCAGCCCTTGACTTTACTGCCATGGCAAATAACCTTCTGTCCTTTGTGGAGGGGGAGCTTGAAATATCTGAGAGCAACAATACACCAGTAAGTTTGGAGGCAAGAGATATCATCATAAACTTGAAGGACAACGTATTTGATGTGCTCACCTCAATATCTACTATAAGCAAAAGTAAAACGGCACAGGACATAGGTATAGGTGACGGTCTGAACGAGAGAGAATCTATAGAGGCCAAAAAGAAATTCTTAGCCAAAATAGAAGAGACTCAGAAAAAGATAAAGGAACTCTCAGGCCGTCAACAGAATAACGAGCAGACAATATTCAAGGGCGTAGTGGAGAGGATAAAAGAGAAGTATGGACTTGATGATAGCTACACCGACTTTGCCATGGCTCAGGCAGCCACCATGAACAGCGAGGTAAGTGTATTTATGCAGCTTTTTGGGCAGATGAACAACACATCTGATGGTCTTTTGAACATTATGTCTACCCTAGTGGAAGAGATGCGGGGCAGCGCCACAGAGTATGAGCAGCAGCTTTACAGACCCTTTGTGGACAGGATGGAGAAATTGGGCTACAACGCCAAGGATATATCGGAATTTTATGACAATGGTTATATTTATAACCTCATAGACTACCCAAAATTCGAGGCCGACATAGAGAGTGCAAAACTGAAAACCTATAAAAAAGTCACCAAAAAAAGCGTATCAACAGAACAATTCAAGGAGATGCTCACGAAAGGGCTTTCTGATTACATGGATGCATCCGAACTTGCCCTGTACAACGTAAACTTAAAAGAGAACGTATCCGAGTTTATAGAGCGTCCTAACAATGATGAATATTACAAAGAAAAGGAAGGGAAATATGATAAACTAAACATTTCTCAGGCGACCCGTAAATTTTTATCTGCCTTATCATTTGAAAGGGGGTCTGTTCAGAGAAAAGTGATGGACGATAAAAACCGCCCAGTTTACACAGAGAACGATAAAAAGAGATTGGACAGTATATCTCAGGAGAGAAAACTTGCAAAATCCATGTTCAGTGGACTAACCACCTTGAAAGAGGGTATAGTGGAAAGTGATATTATACCTGATAACACAGAATACTTTGAGAAAGGGGGACTGTTCTACTCTATAAAAGAGGGTGCCTCAGAAGATGCGATAGTAGCTTTTGACATAAACAGGATAGACGCAGATTTTAGTGAAAGTGGGGGGCAATCTACCAACATCAAAGATTTTATAAAGAAAGGGGAAGAAATAGGTGAAAAAGAAATGCTTAACGCCACAGTGGACTTTTACCGAAACAATATGGGTATCGTGTTTACCAGAGAGTTCTGGGATCAGGCAAGTGGGATGTCCTCTTTGGATGAGTTCCAAGAGAGCCACTCAGAGGAGGTATTTAAGATAAGAAAGTTACAAAATAGACTGTCGGACGTTCAAAGACGATATCAGGATCATCAAAACCCAGCGGAGATCAACGGGGATGAGATGGCAAAGACCGACAAAGAAGAGGTAAAGGAGCTTGTTGAATCAATATCAGAACATTATAATCTATTACCAACATCTCAGATAGAGAGAGAGCCTTTTCAGGGGGTAAAGGACATCAACGCGTCCTACGCAAGAGCCCTAAAGAGGGAGTCCATCCAAGAGAACTCTCAGGCAGAGTTGTCTTTTATTAAAGAAAATATGTCAAGTAAAGCTTCCAGTGACGCCGAATTTAGAGTGGCGCAGGGCAGAAGGATGGACGCTGGACAGGTAATAAAAGGTACTACATCTGAAACCTTGATAGACTTTGTAGAAGAGAACGGTGGCACTCACACAGAGGCTGCCTTTGCAATTTCAAGACAAAAAATGCTTCCCTACTTCAAACGCACATCCCCACAAGGGTACAGCACCATTAATCAGGTAGTAGAGAGAGCGAAGGCAGAAGGACTAAACAACAGAGAGGTTACGAAAGAGCTGTCAGAATATATAAACGGGATAGCGGAAGACCCAAACTTTGAGTTTAACGTGCACTACAGTTATAGAGAGGAAGAGAAGGATTCCCTTAACAGGAGTTTTAACCCCAACTTTAAGGGAGGAGTTTTTCAACCTAAGATGGATAAGTACAAGAACTCAAAATTTCATGATGAATTCGGTCTAAAAGAGGTTTTGGACGATAAGGGGAGGCCTATAGATTACACCGCCACAAAGAACCTTAAAAAGTATGAGGCCCTACAAGAGGTTTACGCCTTAAAGCAGTCCATATTTGATTATATGGAAGTGCCAAACTCAGAGAACCTTTATAAGGCTCCCCAGATAAGTAAGACCAACACCAACAAGCTTTCGGATTTTCTAGGTAGAGACGGAAAGGGCACCACTTTGAAGGAGACAATGAAAGATTTTCTTGAATATAGAGTGGATGACCTTGAATATGGAGTGGAGAACAACAGAAGGAAAAAGCAGATACCAAAAATGTTCATAAGGAGCCTTGAGAACCAACAGGACGTATCACCAGACCTCTTTTACTCTTTATCCGCCATGACTCAGCAGGCAGCCCTTTTCAAAGCTAGAAAAGAGGGTATGTCGGACGCTTTGGCATTACAAGACCTTATGTTACAAAGGGAAGTACCACAGGGCAAAGAAGCCGCTGACACCGAAAATTACAAGATGCTCAAGTCCTACTTAGACTATAACTATTTTGGAGTGAAAGAGTCTAAAGAATTCAAGATACCTATCCCTGGCTTTGGTGAACGTGACGTTACAAAAGTGATAAGATTATTTCATAAAATGATCAGGCTCAAGTCTTTGGGGTACAACCTTATAGTCCCCCTTACAAGTTTAACTACTGGTCGTGCACAATTGTTTATAGAGAAAAAGATAAAGGAATATGTTTCTCCAGACGCCTACAACATGTCTTGGAAAACCTTCAAGCAACTTTCCTCGGAAGCTATGAAGACAGATAATTCTCTGGGTTACAACGACAAGTCCAAGCTGAACGTTCTGGCGGAGTTTATGGATATAAACGAGATGACAAGAAAGGCAAGGAACGCAAAATATGGTAAATTTGCAAGATTTATGGGGGATTCCGCTATGGTGTCACACCAGATGGCAAACTTTCCCGTGATACCGCAGTCAATGTTATCGGCCATAATGGACTATAGAGTGGTAAATGGTAAGATCGTGAGCAGAAATGAGTTCAATAAGAGTTTAAGGGGGATGACAACAAAAGAGAAAGAATCAAAATGGAAGGACCATTCTGAGAAGAACCTTTACAACTATCTTAACATAACGGCAGAGGGAGTCACCTATAAGGACGAGCTCTACAATGATCTTACACAGGTATCTGACAAGGAAGCTCACATAAAGAATAAGATCAGTGGGCTTAGGGTGGTGGTAAAAAATAGGTTGCAGCTCATTGATGGGCAGATACCAGAATCCCAAAAGACAGCCGCCCAAAGACATGCTATGCTCAATTACCTTATGATACACAAAGGTTGGCTCTCGATAGCCCTGCAAAGGAAATTTAAATCCTTACAGCTCAACCTAGAGAACAATCAGCTGGAGCAGGGAACATATGCCACGGTGGGCAACGTTATAAGTGAGACCGTCAACAACATGCGAAACTATAACATGAATATCGCAAAAGCTTTAAAGGAGGCCAAGAACAACCCTAAATTTCAAGAGAAGTTTTTCGGTAACGAGGTAAATCTCGAAACTTTAAAAGAAACTCTGGAAAAAGAAGGTTTCTCAAAAGACGGTCTAGACGATATAAACGACATATCACAACTAGAGACAGAGGTTCAGGGCAGGATAGGGGATAACGAAAGGGCAAACAAGATACTGACAGATTACATCAACAACTATTATCAGCAGACAGACGCAGTAGACCTAATAGAGAGAGGTCTAAAACGTGTGGGTATAGAGATGAGCGTTATGGGTATCTTCATAGTCATAGCGGCAATGATATCCATGGCAGCAGATGATGATGACCTAGAGGATATCCCTGGACTGCAACTTACAAACTATCTGATGCTAAGGACAGCGAACGAACTCGCTTCCTCTCAATTTGGACTGCCTTCTCAGGCAAAGGATGCTTTCACATCACCTTTGAGCATTGTGGAGAGCACCCTTAAATCGGTTCAGGATGCACCAGACATATTTAGTATGGAGACGGTACAGAGAGGGAATTACAAGGGGCACTCGGAAGCTTACCAGTGGTTCTTCCGAAATATACCGATGCTCAAGAGCGTCAGAGACCTTGACAACATAAGGGAAACTGAGCAGACCTACAAGTTCTACAACAAGCAGAGCCTTGACATGGGCAGCTTGTGGTTATATTCAATCTTAAATTCTGATTAACGAGTTTTATTAAAGAATCATTATTTTGTACATTTACAGATTAACTTAAAAATAAAACAATTATGGAAGTAGGAATTATCTGGGTAGTATTAATAGCTATCGGCGCCTTTGTTGCAGGCTTTTTTGTATCTAGAGCTAATGGTGACGGTACTAAACTTGATGCTACTGCGGACAAAGTGGATGCCGCATGGGATAAGCACGGAATTGACGAGAAAGTTAAAGGGCTTAAAGATAAGGTTGATGAACTAATAACAAAGATTGACCAAAAAATCAAGTAATGTTAACATCTTTCTTAGAGATTCTTGGAGGTTTTATGACCTTCGCCGTGATAACTCTTTTAGGACAGGCAACTAAATATTTAGGTAAAAAGTTTGACTTTGACCTATTTTATGTTACAAATATCAAACCTTTAATGTGGACTGCCATAGCTGGGGTTATCATAGCAGCAGTTTCGGTCTTTGCACCTCAGTACAGTGTTTTCATAACTCAAATGACGGGAGATGAACTAGAGATGGATGTTGATAACATGGCATATTTATTCGCTTCGGCGGCAACTATGGGTACAGTCTTAAAATCAATGTTCGGAAAACCAACGGAGGAAGCCAAAAAAGAGATCCTTTATAAGAAACAGTAGATAGAACAAAAGTAAATTATTAAATTTTTCCCAAAACCCTTGTCTTAACGGCAGGGGTTTCTTATTTTTGTATAGTATTAACAAATAGGTAGGTATGGAAACAAAAACAATATTCAGAATAGAAAGACCAGAGAATAAAAATGGAATGTGGTACAACAAAGATGGGGTATTCCAAAAAGAGATACACATACTATGTCCAGATGGAATAGCAAAGGATTTTCCAATGCCATTAAACCTAGAGCTTCACAGAAAAGATGGAGAAGTATGGAACAGTGCGGGAAAATCTGTTGAGGATATGCACTATTGGTTCACATCTTCCGATGCGGTGAGTCTTCTAAATAAAGGGTTTAAGTTATTTCAGTTTGAAGTGAACACATGGCAAGAGCTAGAGAACGAAATACTATTTTGCCGTAAAGGAGTAGTTAAACAAAAAGAAATAGAGATAAATAAAATATGGGACATTTAATAATACAAACGTTAAAAATATCAAAAAATCTTGTCAGAGGTAATAAGATAACCTATATTTGCAGCTCACTAAAACAACAAATATTGGGATGATTTCATAAAATGGCTAGACGAGCCAAGCAACCCACAGAATCCAAGAGTACCTACACATGGGTAAGAAGTCAAAATAAAATGCGGTGAGTGAGAGAACCCCTTTAAAGCCACATTTTTAAATTTAAAAGATATGAAAAAACTGATAGAAGAATTAAGTCAAGATATAATAAATTGTATTGTTGACGATTACACTGATAACAGCGAAGAAATTACAAAGGCACTAAATACTTTAGATAAATTAGAGCATCTACTTAATGAACGAGAAAGTGAGGAGCATTGGGATGTAATACACTTAATAAATGACACTCATCAAGTGGTTGGTTCAGATAGTGGTAATGTATGGTTCCAAGGTACTATTGAAGAATGTAATACATGGAAAAACCTTTGATTATGAAAACAAAAAAAGTAGCAGAACAAGCAGGATATACAATAACCTTATCACTGATTTTAGTAGGTAGTATCCTTATAGGTATGGGAATTTATGATGTAGTGAAATACAGCTCTAACCTTGTACTAGGCTTTTGCCTTCTTGTGGGCGGGGTGGTCTTCGGGTTTGTAATGTTGTTCCTCTTTAGAGAAGATATATGAAAGAGATAGATGGTGACATAGTAGAGCTATCAAGACGGGGCATGTTTGAAGTGATCTTACAAAACTGTAATTGCTTCTGCATACAAGGTAAAGGATTGGCTCCGATTATGAATAGGCATTTTAACACCTTATCATTCAAGATGGAAGCACAAAAATATAAAGGCTCCATGAATAAACTAGGTACAATAGACTATGAGCACCTATACTTGGAAGACGGTAAAAACTGGACAAAATACCCTGATGAAATGGGAGAGTGGACTACCCATACCATGTATGTAGTTAACGCTTATGCTCAGTACAAGCTAGGTAAGAGTCTAGATTATGAAGCGTTGACTCTATGCCTTAGAAAAATAAACCACACCTTTAAAGGTAAAAAAATTGGTGTACCAAAAATTGGTGCAGGAATATCTGGAGGAAATTGGGAAAAGATTAGGACAATTATAGAGAAAGAACTAGTAGATTTGCAGGTAATAATCATAAACTACAAAAGATGAAAAAATATAGATACGACAAAATTGTACATCAAGAATATTACCAACAGGAAGATTCAGTCGAAATGATAAACCGTTTTGGAAAAGAGGGTTGGGAGGTGATAAGCTATAACAGTTATAAAGAGAGTAGGGGATACTTGGTTGAGGTATTTTTAATAAAACAAGAGGTATGAATAATAAGATAACATATTGGATCACAAAAAAAAAGTAATTAAATAGATTATTATGAAATTATTGAACACAATACCTACCAATAGGGTAGTAGGGATAGACATTGAAACTGTCAGGTTAGAACAGGGTTTTGATAACTTATCAGAGGAGTATAAATCTGCTTGGGAGTATAAAAATAAACAGGATGGCGAAATACCAAATTATGATGACCTATCAGATTTTTGGGAAAAACGATCGAGCCTTTACGCTGAATTTTCAAAAGTGTGTGCGGTAAGCCTCACTTATTTGGATAATTATGGTGGTCTGATATGTAAAGAATTTTACGGATGTAATGAAGAGGTTTTACTAAGTAGTTTAGGGGTAGTTTTAAATAATATGGTCACTGCCAGTTCCGAGTATAGATTAGCTGGACATGCCTCGAAATTTTTTGACTATCCTTTTTTATGCAAACGTTTTGTAATAAATAACTTAGATATACCAACCGTTTTAGATTCACTCCACCTTAAACCTTGGGAACAGAAAAACCTGTGTACCAATGAGTTATGGAGAATGGGTGGAACTGGAGCTGGAAGTTCTTTACAAGCTTTGTGTACTACCCTAAAAATACCCATAAGTAAAGTTGATTTAGTAGGGGACGAGGTAGGGATAGCTTTTTATAATAAAGAATACGAAAGGATAGGAAGATATTGCTCTTATGATACCATTGCCACATTTAACGTTATTAGAAGGCTTAAGAAAGAATCTATATTTGATTTCGATAATGTAAAATATATCACTTCCTACAATGATAGTATGAACATTGTGGAAGTGGTGGTTAAAACACCTCTCCTAGAAAGAATATATAGTGAGAAGTCCATTTCAGATGCAAGTGGTAAAGAGCTTTTAGAACTGCTGGGCGCAAGAAAGAAAAAAATACTAAAGAAAGATAAACCTAGACTTGTAGAGCTCTTACATAAAATAAGCGTAGAGACAAAAATGTTCGCTGGAGACAAACCAGAGATTGTGCAGGAGAAATTAAAGGTAGTGGAACAACTAATAAATAAAATCTAGAATCGATATGAAGTTAAAAACAATAGACCTACCAAGAAAGTACCAGTACACAGAGGGGGATACAAATAGTCTATACGAGCGTTTTAAGGGGTGGAACAAACTATCCTATAGTCAATATTCGTCTTTTAAAGATCCTTCGTATATTAGTGGTTATTTTGGGAAGTACTTCTTGGGGGTAAAGGACGATGGCAATATATTTTCAGATTTTGGAGGTTTGTGCGGTGAATATTGGGAAGCACTAAAGACAGAAGGGCTGAATGAGGAGGATATAGAAGTTTTGAGTACTTTGCCAAGACCAGAAACAGCTAGATATGAGACGGAGATAGTTATAGATCTTGAACCTTTCGGGCTGGAAAAAACTTGTATGCAAGGCTTTATAGATCAAGAAGATGAACCAGAGCTAAAAAAACTTGTAATAAAAGATTTAAAGACAGGTAATCATAAGGATAAACCAGCCTACTATGGTTCACAAGACTATCAGCAAACTACCATCTACTGCTTTTGTAGAGATTTAGAGGGATATGAAATATTAGATAGTGGAGTAATATTGTTAGAACGTAAAGGTAATGGTATGGAAAAGTACCCCTTAAAGTTATCTGGTAAGATGTTAGAGATACCCACACCATATTCTAGGGAGAGGGCAGAGACATTTTTAAAGTTGGCAGCAAAAACCTGCATCAATATATCAGAGTATTATAAGCTATACAAAAAACTGTTCACTTAGTTAAACATTTCTTAAAAGAGTATGACAAGGTAAGTATTAATATTTTCTTTACAAGAAAAGAAATAAAGGTATTGGGCAGCAATTTCCTATTAGTAGGTGGACAACCAATTAAAGTAAACATTTACGGGGAAGTTTCGCACTAACGCTTTTTTACCCGTTTTTTATCTTATAAAATTATGAAATACTTAAGAGTTGAGACCAAAGGCAGAAAGTACAATGATATTGTGGCACAAGTAGATGTAAATAATCTAAATAAAAAAGGAATAAATGCTGAGTGGGACAAGTTAGATAAAAAATATGTAAAAGAACATTTCAGCACTGGTCTAATCACACTTGATAGAGAGTTGCGTATATTCGCAGATGAACCAGAAAAATGGTTATGATAAAAATAGGGGACAAAATAGTGTGTAAAGACCCAGGAAGGGATATAAACCTAATGAAGAATAAAGTTTATACAGCAGCTTTACTATTTAAGGACAATCAAGGTTCACCAACAGTTGAGCTGGAAGAGGTAAGGGCTCCCTACCCATTTATAGGATTCCTTTTAGAGAGGTTCCGAAAAGCGTTGCCAGAAGATTTAAAACAGTTAGAAACTAAAGAAAAAATAACGGTATGAACACAATCATTTTAAATAGCTCAACAACAATAAAGCCAGACAACACAAGCGGCTGGAAACTTATAGTCAAAGAAGACAAGATAAGGGAGAGTGGTAAGAAAGAGGGGGAAGCTTACGTGAGTGAAGACATCACTTACTACCCCACCCTAAAACAATGCCTCAACAGGTTCCTTGACCTTGGCTTTAAAGAGTGCAAGGACGTAGAAGAAATATTGGCAACCATAAAAGGTTATGAAAAAATAGCCAATAGAGTTTCCAAGATATATGCTAAAGAAGGAGAACTTGTACAATTATGAAACCAACAGAACAGGATTATTTTGAAAGGCGCTTTTTGAATAACGGGAAATACCATTCCGTGGCAGCTATAAGCGTTAGCGCAGAGGTAGATGAAAAAGAACTTAGAGATGGAGACTGGGGAGCTTTCACAGCAGACTTCACAATATCAGACTGTAGTAGGTCAATAAACCTAAGTATAGACCTAGAGAGTGAGGAAGACCTAAACAACAGCATCCACAAAATGCGACAGATAGAAGAGGTAACAAAAGGATTCAGAGAGTACATGGAAGGGCTAAGAGATAAGGTGAAGGAGTATGAAGTCATAAGAGAAAATAAGACAGAAATATAATGTCAGAAGAAGATGAATATTTAATCAAGTCTTTTTGCAGAGGGGGATATGAGAATTACACGACAAAGTTAACATATAAAGAGAGGTATGACATTTGGATCAGCAATAACTATGAGACGGGAGTAGAATACAACTGTGACGAGAACAATTCCGTAAACTTTGATCACCCGTATTACGAACCAACACCAAAATATAAGATTTACCTATGATAGTACAATTAATAAGTAAGACAGTAGGAACCAACAGTTATGAAACCTTAGACAATGAAGAGATAGTTGCTGCCATAGCAAGACATGGCATTATAAAAGAAGATAATGGTAAACTTGTAAAATATCTTATGGATAACAGCCATTGGAGCCCTTTACAACACATTTCTTTTGGTTTCAAGATTAAAACGAGAAGGAGTATATCTGCACAAATATTTAGGCACCGCAGCTTAAATGGACAAGAGTGGTCACTAAGATATTCGGAACCCCTAGGTTTTGAGAAGGTAGAGTTAAGAAAAGAACATCCTACAAATAGGCAGAGCAGCACAGAAGCATTTGACCCTGAAATTGAAATAGACAGGTATCTAGGAGGTTATATTCCTGGAGCTGAAGCTTCTTATAGTAACCTAATGGAAGGGTTACTAGAGGATATTCAATATCTGTATGAGGAGGGCATAAAAGCAGGAATTGCCAAAGAATGTGCCAGAGATATATTACCTATGTGCACTAAAACAACAATACACATAACAGGTACTTTAAGAGATTTATTGGGATTCTTAAACGTTAGGTTAGATGATGACAGTCAAAAAGAAGTAAGAGAAATTGCTTATAGGATAGGAGAAGAATTAGAGCAACAGTTACCTAACACCTTCAAAAACATAGATTGGAAAAAGGGAATGTTTATGTAAAACAAAAAACTAATATCCTTGCAATAACAAAAGTAAATGATTACTTTTGTCTTCAGTATTTAAGCCTCCAATGGGTATTCTGTTGGAGGCTTTTTCGTCTAACTTAATTAAATAAAATAAATGAGTATATTTGATCACAGAGAAACAATACAGCCTTATGAATACCCACATCTTTTGAAGTATGCTGAAGCAATTCAAGAGTCTTTTTGGACGGCAGAACACTTCAACTATGATAGGGACGTTCTGGATTTTAAAACAAAGCTTTCATATAAAGAAAAAGAAGTGGTTAAAAGGGCTATGCTTGCCATAGGGGTTGTAGAAAACAAGGTAAAGACTTGGTGGGCCAGAATTGATATGAGAATGCCAAAGCCAGAAATAGCAGATGTAGGACACACTTTTGCAGGAAATGAGGTAATACATAAATTGGCCTATGAAAGACTGCTTAATTTGTTAGGGCTAAGTAAAGATTTTGAGTCTATTATGGAGATAGAGTGTATGCAGGACAGAGTAAAATACTTAACTACCTACCTTAAGGGAGTATCCTCAAGATCAGACAAGGAATTCACAAAATCACTTATATTGTTCACACTATTGGTAGAGAACTCTAGTTTGTTTTCTTACTTCTTAATTGTTTCTTCTTTCAGTAAATACAAAAATCAGACACTGTCTAATTTTAATTCTGTGGTGACAGTGACTGCCAGAGAAGAAAATTTACATGGGCAGTTTGGGGCAGAACTCATAAAAATAATAGCAAAAGATTATCCAGAATGGTTTGATGATAAAATGGAGCAAAAAGTAAGAAGAAATATAAGAAAGGCTTTTAAGGCGGAAGAAAAAGTATTAGATTGGGTTTATGAAGAGGGCGAGCTTGAATTTATGCCTAAGAGTGTTGTACTGGAGTACTTGAAAAAACGCTTAAACCACAGTTTATCTCAGATGGGTTATGATAAAGAGTATGATCTTGATGAAGAACTTTTGAAAAAAACAGAATATTTTGATAACTCTGTGAAATCGAGCATATCCTTTGATTTCTTCAACGAAAAAAACGGCGATTATAATTTAACAAATTTTGTAACAGAAAACGACTGGTAAAATGATAAATAATTTAAATTGGTTATTAAAAGATCAAAGAGATTTCCTCAGCCAAGGATATTTAGATAAAAATGAAACCCCAGAACAGAGATTTCAGTCTATATGCGATACGGTACAATTCTGGGCTGATACTATGCAAAGTAAAGCAATAGATTCAGATTCCATCCAAAAAAAGGGCTTAAATTACATAAAGGATATAGGCAAGAGGTTTGAAAGGTATTTTGAAAAAGGGTGGGTGTCACTTGCTACGCCTGTGTTAAAGAACTTTGGTAAAAAAGACAATCTCCCCATCTCTTGTAATTTTTCTATACTGGAAGACAGCTTAGATGATATTTATGGAGGTTTAAAAGAGATTGGGTTATTGGCTAAGTACGGAGCAGGTACGTCTCAAAATTTTTCGGACATCAGACCAATAGGCTCAAATATCTCTACGGGAGGTCAAAGCAACTCTGTACTTGATTGGATTGAACTGTATGCAGACTTAATGTCGAAAACAGCTCAAAACAGAGCGAGACGTGGTTTTTTAACAGCTTATTTATCTGTTGATCATCCAGAAATAATGGAATTTTTAGATATTGGAACCCACAGGATGCCTGCTGAGAAGCAAAGATTTTTTCAAACCATAACTACAGCGGTTACATTACCAGAAGGTTGGAGAGATGACTTAAAGACAAATTCAGAGAAGAAAAAAATATTTACCAAAATACTTAACAGTAGAAAAGAAGTCGGCTACCCTTACATACAAGATTTGACAAATGCAAATAATGGCGCTCCGCAAGTGTACAAGGATAAGGGTATGAAGATACGTTCAAGTAATATCTGTAACGAAATATCTGAGTACGCGGATTATGAAAAAACCTTTGCCTGTTGCCTATCTTCGGTAAACCTTTACTATTATGATGACTTCAAAGATCATGAAAACTTTATATTCGATATGAATATACTATTGGATTGTGTTATAGAAGAGTATATATATAAGGGTAGTAAAATGACAGGGCTTGAGAAAGCCGTTAAATTTTCAAAAGAACACAGAGCAATAGGGTTAGGAGTCACAGCTTTTGCTACTTATCTACAAAAAAATGATATTGCGTTTGGATCTATGGAATCTTTTCAAAAAAACTACCAAATATTTTCAACCCTTAAGAAAGAGAGTGATAGGGCCTCGAAATGGATGGCTAAAAATTGGGGAGAACCTGAAATATTAAAAGGTTATGGGGAAAGAAATACTACCAGAATAGCACAGGCGCCAAAAAAATCCACAACTTTTATAGATGGAGGGACACATTTAGCACTGTCAGAGGGTATAGAACCACACAAAAGTAATTTTAACGAGAAAAAGCTTGCTAAAATACAAGTCACCTTTAAAAATAAGGAGTTAGAGAAAGTGTTTATAGAAATGAGTAAGAACACAAAAGAAGTCTGGGACAGTGTGCTGGAACAAAATGGTTCTGTACAACACTTGAATTTTTTGACTCAGCATCAAAAAAATGTCTTTAAGACTTTTTCAGAGGTATCTCAAGCAGATGTCATAAAACTTGCTGCACAAAGGGTACCACTTATAGATCAAGGGCAGAGTATAAATATAATGATCCACCCAGACACCCCAGCAAAGGAGATAATAAAATTACATATCATGGCTTTTGACGAAGGTATAAAAGGACTATATTATCAATACTCAATAAACGCTGCACAGAAATTTAGTCAGTCAATGCTAGAATGTTCAGCCTGCGAAGGATAATACATTCCAATAAGTTAAATATTTATTAAACCCTCTACATTAACTTGTAGGGGGTTGTATATTTGCTGTATAAACTAATTAATAGTAGATATAGAGACAGAGAGTATCTCACCGAAAAAGAGATTTTAATCTGCCAAAATTTAATACAGTGGTTGGTTATCCCTGTGGGGCAAGGACTTTTGAGAGGCTGTGGGTTTGAACAAGTTAAAATTAATTAAATAGAAAGTTCATGTAACATGAACAGACATAAAAAGTGAATATATGAGTAAGCTAATATCATTAAGTGAAAGAGTTGGTCAGATAGATTCACAAGCAGGAATCGGGGGTCATTATGATAAAATAGTATGGTACAATAAATTCCTTAAAACTGAACTACTAAGCAACTACTTTAAAAACGAAAAGGAATACCATTACCTAAATAGGTTTGTGGCCTGTACGATTGAAGGGGTTATTTTGGATAAGCCATTTAACCCAAATGATTTAGAACCGCAAGATAATTTGGATAATAAAACAACTCTTGATATTATTGATAGTTGGGGTAATTATCACGACCGCCTAACCAAAGTAATGTTTGATGGTTTTGAATACAAAAATAATGATTGTAATTACTGCATGATTCATTTTAAAGGGAAAGAAATACCATTAGAACACGATCCATTTCTTGGGTATTACAAGACAATATCAAATTTAATCAATTTAAACTTAACATTAACTCATTACGGTGCTAAAATAGCAGGATTATGAAAAATTGGAGACAGTATAAGAAAAAAATAAAAAGTTGGCTTAAAAAACAATCAGAGCCAAGCGAGTACATTAAAAATTACGAAACTTTGCATAATGCTCCAAAAATAAAAAAGTACAGTAACATAGAACAGGGGCAGAAAGTAGATATAAGGGGGATACCACACCTTTACCTGTATTCTCAGCATAATGAAGATACGTGGTTAGACTTAAAGACTAATAATGTAGTAGTGACAAATAATAAATAAAAATAATGGAAAGTAAAATAAAAGAGGTAGAAGAATACTTCAAACAAAAGATAGTTGAAGGGGAGTATAAGGTAGTGGACAGAACCCAGTATGTAGTAAATATTTTGGTGGACAACAAGTATACATTTAATCTTTGGGTGGCAAGTAGCTATCAGAATTTTGAACCTTACAATGAGTTCGACTCAGAGAATTTTATGTACCTACACTTTAAATTGAAGGAGAAAGGAGAAGCTTGGCACAACTTGGAAAAACTTCATCAAGAAAAAGTAGAAGATAAAAGGGGTAGACTAGAAAAAGAAAAACAAGAGATAGAGGATCAATTAAACAAACTTTGTAAATCATGAACATAAAGACAGAAGCATTCGAGGTAAGGGACACTATAACTTGGGGAGAATCTGGTGGTGGCAGTAACTATAAAGGAGCGATGTTAACAGGTGATGAAGTACAGGCACTAAAAAACCTATTTTCTGACGACTCGCATTCAGCACACCATTTAAGGGTGGAAGTTATGCACAACATAATCCCCCAAGTATTTAAAACTTTTGAGAAAGGTAAATATTACAGGTCAAAATACAGTAAAATGATCTTCAAGTGTACGGGTAAACACAACAAAAACTATTATCTGGGATATGGTATCAATGGTAAATGTTTTGAAGTTGGCAGTGTGGGCTGGGCAAGTGATGAAGATTTTTTAAACTTTAAAGAAGTGACACAACATGAGTTTTTGGAGGTAGTGAAAAACTACGCTCAATATGAACTGGGTTTTGTTAAAGGTGCAAAATTTAGAAACAATAACATTTATATGACCGCAGAAACAAAAATACACACAATATCAGGGAAAATAGAAGAGGGATCTATGCTGGATGGGGAAGATCACCTACAGGTTAAGAGTGGAGGTATTTATAAGGGATTCAGCGAAACTATATTTTTAGATGGAGAATTCGCCGAGATAATTGGGCAAGAAAAAGAGGTGTTTACTCCCACAGCAGAGCTCAGATATATAAAATTAAACCACAAACATCCCCTAACAAGCGAGAAAAAAGTGATAAAAGTGCTGCAACAGAAATGGCAGGGAGAGCATGACTTTGAATGGAGAGAAATAGAAACAAAATAATTAAAAAGATGAAATACTTAAGCATAGACATTGAGACAACAGCCATCAAACCCGAAAACGGACAGATACTTTCCATAGGGATAATTATAGAAGATACAAACAATCTTTTATCTTTTGAAGATATCCCAAAACTGCACAGGATATTCAATCACAAAAAAATATATGGTGAACCCTTTGCACTAAACATGAACGCTGGGCTTATAGAAACAATAAAAGAAGGCAAAAGTGAGGAACTTATGGAACCAAGAAAGTTAGCTCAGAGGTTTAATAACTTTCTTTATGAGAACGGCATGAAACACTATGATAATGTGTATTGGCAAAATAGTTTAACTAAAGAGCAAAAACTTGAGATAACCCCTTTATTACCTTATAGTGTAGATAAAAAGATAAGGCTTAATGCCGCAGGTAAAAACTTTGGTACATTTGACAAAATATGGCTGGAGAACGAAGAATACTTTAATCAGTACTTTGAATTTCACCAAAGAGTCCTAGACCCAGGAAACCTATTCGTAAACTTTAAAAATGATGAGTGGATACCCAATTTGAGCCTGTGTAAAGAAAGGTCAGACCTAAAAGATACAGGAGTAACCCATAATGCCTTAGAGGATGCTTGGGATGTAATACAAGTTTTAAGAACCAAATATTAAAAATAGAATAATTATGAAAACAGCAAAAATAACATTAGAGGATATAAAATCTGAATCTTGGGGTGAACTTGGCTACGATCTTTTTGGAAATTTATTGGGGGATGATATGGACGAACAAAATACATACAACAAGATAAGTTCCATCTTTAAGTATGGGGAGATAGGTAATATTGAGATAGAGGTTGATGAAGAACTAAATATAATAGGTGGCAGAATTATACCATTAAAAAAACAATAGATAATAATGTACATAAACTTCAAATTAGCAAAAGAGAAGGGGATCTCACCAAATGAGATAATGAACCTTCAAGTGATAAAGCAGATGAAATTAGAGAATGAGTTGGATAACGTTCTGGCTTCCACTCTCGAAGACAACATACTTGAACGTTTTGAGAACGAATCTTTGATAACACAGATAAAAGGTAAGGCAACAGACTCAGAACTCAGCAGGATAAGGCTATCGAAAAAAGGGATCAAACTACTGGATGATTTGGAGACGGCCAATGTAACAGAAGAGGACATTAAAATCTATGATTGGGTATCCTCATTTTATAGGTCACAGGACAAAACTCTGGGAAACCAAAAAAGGACGAAAAGTGGTCTGGCGCAGTTTAGGGTGGAGACATCAATTTCTAGAAATCATCTTGCATTTTTGTTTCAAACGTTCATGAACGATGATGAGCAGCTGGAATATTCTCATAAGCTTGAAAACCTAATATTTTCTTCCAAAAACCTATATTCCAGAAAGTTTTCTTTAGATGAGTGCCGTCTACATAGCTACTACCTAAACAAAGAAGAGTGGTTTTTACATAAATTTGCCAATATAAAGAATTAAAATAGTTATATTTGCATTCAAGAAAGTAGAAATAACAGACTGATATGAGTATAAAGAGCGCAGCACAATCCACAAAAGATGGATATAAGAGTATAAAAGAGGGACAACTGGGGGGATATAAGCCCATAAAAACCCGCTTTGAGCACTTGAACAAACATTCCCATGGAGGCTTGACAAAACAAAAAATATACACAATTGGTGCATTATCAGGATATGGAAAAAGCCATAATCTCAGACAAATAGAGACTGACATCTTTGATGATAAACTAAACCCTACATCAAAGAAAGATGTAATACTGATAAAGGCAGATTTTGAACAGTCAAAAGAGGAGTACATTCTCACCAAAGTACATGAGAAAACAAAAGTCCCTTTTGAAGAGTTACTATATAATAAACCTAATGAAGAGGTAAAGAAAGCCTTTAATGAAGTGTACTTAGAACTCACCTCTGACTACATATTTGAGACTTTTGACACTTACACACCAGACAATTTTTATGAAGAGGTAAAGACATTCATAGAAACTTATACAAGAGAATTTACAGAAGAGGTGGTAGGCAACACAGAAGAAATTGTAAAAGAAGGAAAAGTAATTCAAAAATCATATCCTATATATGCAAGAGACCCTTTATATAAGAAACAAATAGTATTAACTATAGATAACATAAATTTAGTTGAGAAGAACGGAAACCAAGACGAGGGCACATCTATATCAAATCTAATAACTCACCTTATAAGGTTAAAAAGAGAAGTTAAAACACTGACTATAATAATATTAGCCCAACTTAATAGGAGTTTGAAAGAGCGTATTAACCCTAAAGAACATTTTCCCAGAACAACAGACTTTTATTTTAGCTCAAAAATTGAGTTTGCATCGGATATACAGGTTGTCATCCATAACCCGTACTTATTGGGTCTATCAGAATATGGCGCTGTAAACTATGAGCGTTATAGTTATCTTTCAGACTACCTAGAAGAAAAAAACAAGTATGCGGTATTTCAGACAAAAGGTTTGACTTTTTGGCATTATGTAAAAGTAAGGTTAAAAAACTCTCTTAAAGATTTTAAGGATATTCATGTAGAGAGAGTTTTTGATGTGAACGACAACGACACAGAAATAACTAAAGACAATTTCTCGATAAAAACCCCTACTTTTAACTCCTCTAGTAACCCCCAACCTAGACAGGCACAAGAAAACCCTTACAAAGACCTAAAGCCAAACAGTGATTTTAAAGCGATGTTCGATATAGAGGACAATGAAGATGAGGACAAAGACGGGATTCCTTTTTAGTTAATAGAGCGTTAAATATTTTTGAGAACATTTAATATAAAGTATATTTACAAAATGCTTATAACAATAAATACAGACGCAAGCTGGTGCCCAAAGGAAAAGTGTGGTGGATATGCCTTTTGGATATCATCTCCTTGGGGAAAATTTAAAAAGTGGGGCAAGTTAAGGCTCAACCCTCTGGATTCTACGGCTGCGGAAATAATGACAATGTGCAACGCTCTGAGCTACGTCTCAAAACATAAAGATTTAAAGGGTACAACAAAGATAATTTTCAATACAGATTCCAGTTGGGGCATAGCTTACATAGAGAAGGGTAACAAACGTGTTAGACAATGGGACTATCCAAAGAATAAGTTTAAAAGTATCCTAAAAAAGATGGACGTAGAGGTGGAGTTTAGGGATATTAAAGCACATCAGAGGGATATCACCCAACCTAGATTATGGGTAAATGCTTGGGCAGATAAGATGGCAAAACAGGGAAGAAAACTAAAATAACAATTATGAAAACACTATTTATATTACTACTGCCCCTATATATGATGGGACAAAATATTCAAGTATATGACTATGACGTTTATGGGGTAAAGAATATCTCCCCCACAATCGAAATAGAAGCTACACCACAAGGTTTTGACATATACAGGTATGACAACTTCGGGATGAAAGAAATAATGCCGCAGCAGAAGGTTATTAAAAGTTTCAACGGGTATCAAGTGTACCAGAAACAGGATTATTATACGACACCAATAAGAACAATAGAAATAGATTCAATTTAAAAACAATGAACTTAAAACAGTTAAAAGAGGTAATAGAAACTTTAAAAGACTTATCCGACAATGAAAGTAAAATGTATGGTCTGGGACTTGATATGATAGAGTACGTCAATCCATACCACAACCTCATAAATACGCTGTTAGATAGTATCTACACTGAGGAATCCTGTGAGATGTTCTACTGGTTTTGCTACGAGAAGGACTTTGGCAGGAAAAAAGATCTTGGAGCTTGGGACGAGAACGGNAAGGAAATATGCCAAGAAATTGAAGGGTTACACAAACATTTAAAACTATTGAAATGAAAAAATTTAAACACAAAACACAAGACAATACCGTAGAGTTTGGGGATTTTATAAACACAAGAGATAAAATTCTTATGCGGGAGTTGGAGTCTAACCCTATATGG
>LV_Brine_h2_0102DRAFT_1000212_pt1 | contig 21945 bp, 24 predicted proteins | sample LakVidmifraction_3_FD_10600 | JGI IMG/M metagenome (IMG submission 10600)
CGAATTTACGCAATAGCTGGCCTATTGCAAGTAAATTCAACGCAGTTAGCGCTGAAAATAGCTGCTTGAGATAAGTTTATTATCCGGAGATCAGGTTACATTCGCCCGAACTTTGGTTAAGTGATTTACTAACACATTAGCAGGATAAACCATGACAGCACCAAAAATTATTGCTTTAGCAGGTAGTTTACGTAAAGACAGCTTTAATCAACAACTGATCAATGAAGCAGCACGCTTTGCATTAGAAAGTGGTGCAGAAGTAGAAATAATTAAACTTGCCGATTTAAATATCCCACTTTTTAATCAAGATATTGAAGCGCAAGGTACTCCTGCCGATGTGCAGCTGTTAAAAGAGAAGTTACGTGCTGCAGATGGTATTTTATTAGCCAGCCCTGAATACAATGGCTCTATTACTGCAGCGCTTAAAAATGCAATCGACTGGGCTTCTCGCACAGAGCAAGGTGCAGTACCTGCTTTTCGCAATAAAGTAGTGGCGTTATTTGCAGCATCGCCCGGTGGATTAGGTGGTCTACGTGGCTTAAACCACGTGCGTGATATTTTAAGTGGTGTTGGCTCATTAGTACTTGCCGACCAGCTAGCAGTACCGGCTGTGCATACTATACTCGATGAAAATGGCCAAATTAATAACCCAAATACAGCAGAAAAAGTGTCGGCATTAGCACAACAATTAATAACTGTTGCCAGCAAGCTTAGCTAACCTGCTAAAGCTCTATTTTGTCGCCGCAATTTTAGCGGCGATAAAATCTACATGAGTTACATATAACAAGCCTGCCACTTTACGTATTACGTACTCTTCTTGCGGATCAATCTCACCATCGGCATAGGCTAAGCGCCATAATAACTCTATTATTTCAATGCGCTGCGCAGCACTACAATGTTGGTTAATTTGTTTTGAAAACTGAAAATAATCTGTCGCGCTATCCACGCTACTGTTTGCATTATTTAGCAGCTCGTTTACGTCTGCATCGTTTAATGCAAAATAGCGTTTTAAGGTAGTCGTTAAAGTATGTTGTTCATCATCATCTAACTTAGCATCGGCGCGCATTACCTCAATTAATAATGCAGCAACCGCTGTTTTTAAATCATGCTCTTGCATACTTGGCTGTTGCTCATCGAATACAGAAAAAAGTTGTTTTATTTGTTTGAACATCACACTTTCCCTTATTGGGTGTTAAACTTAATATAAATAAATAGCGCTTAATACTGATAGTATTAATGGGTATAAAGTTCGAAAATTAAAGGAATTATTTATGCAAGGATTAAACATGAGCTTAGTTATTGGCAGTGCTTTGCTAGCTTGTTCAAGCGTAGGCACAGCTTTTGCCGAACAAGCAAAAACAGAAAAACTCTACGACTTTGATAATAAAGTACATTATTACCAAACAAAACTCGACGATGATAACTATAAAATAGAGATCCAGTCAGACGATTACAAACACTTTGCAAATCAGAGTGTATTTTTACTACGCCATGCTAATCGCTTATGCCTTAATAAAACATTTATGCTTAAAGTGCTGGATGGCGTGCAAGAGTACGAAAGTATGCCTACTAACCCTAGAGCTTACCAACCAGCATTAAGTGTTTTACTACAGTGCGAAGATGAATAATTTTAGTCTGTGTATCCCCAAGGGGCTGCTGGCGGAGTGATGGGTTTAGTTAAATCAAAATCCACTTTAAATTCGCGGCCTTGACGAATTAAACGATAAGTAAATACCTCAGGATAAATATACATTTGCCAAGTATTACCTACCGACTGTGCTATTCCTTGTGCAACAAATAATTCTTTTGAATATTGATCGGCAGGAAACGACTGCATTTGTGCAAAGCCAGCATCATTTGTATGCCCGCCATACATAGTTGAGATGTCGTTAGAACCATTTTTATGGCGATGGTCGTGCTTTAAGCTTAAGCCACTGCCCGTTTTAGTAATAATCCAAGTGCGCGATGCATCATCACCCACATGAAATGGCACTTGCAGCTCACTGTCGGTACATTTACGTACATGCATTACTAATTTTTTGCCCGCAAACGAGCTTGGTCCCGCGGCGTTATCAACACTTACCTTGCCTTCATAAGCTTTACCGCAATGTGCAGCAATATTACTAAAAAACGCATCGTGGCTAGCAATAGACACCAAAGGCGCAGGGCTTGCTACAACAGTTGAGGAAGCCAATAATAAAGTGGCTGCAGTTAATAATTTCATCACATATTCCTTATAATAGTTTTTAGTACCATAGCCCTTTAACTCACTTAAAGGAAGTAATCACGATGAACCACCAAAGTGCAGGAGTAACCAACAAATGATACTTGCAACTCGCTGATAATTTTAAAATATAAATTGTTGTAAAAAAATATAATAATTAAATACTGCCAACTGTAAAATTAATAACTAGCATGGAGCGCAGAACCAAATGACAAATTATATAGGCTTAATAATAGCCATATTATTATTGATTTTACAAAATCGTTATTACCTTTCCCTATGTAAATACCTTGCTCAGCAACACCCAAATGAATGGCAAAAGCTTACCCAAAACTCTTTAGATGGAACAGCACATGCCAACCTTGCTGAATCATTTAAAAATGGCTTTTTTGCGACCATAGATGACTCGAAAGTAACCCGTTTTCAAACCTTTAAAAGGATAAATTTATTAATAATAGCAGCCATTTCCGCCGCTAGTTTAGCTACTGCATTTTTATTTTGAACAAATTGATAAAACAATTAATGTGTTGCCGCTAAAATAAAAAAGCGCAGCTTATGCTGCGCTAAATACGTCTTTTTATTTATTTTAACAACTTACTGCCAAGGACGCTCTGCAGCAAGTTGCTGCTCAAACGCGTCTATTTGTGGGTTAAGCGTTTCGGTTACGCCAATAAAGTCTAGGCCGCTTAATAGACGCTCTTTTACGTCTTTGCGAATATCAAAACTAATGGGGGCAAATTTAGTGCTAGTCAGTGTTTGATTTTCAAGATCGATGTCGATATGAATATCGTCATGTTGCTCACTTAACACAAATAATTGCTCTAGCGTATCGCCAGGCAGTGCAATAGCTAACATTTGATTATTGCCACAGTTATTGAAGAAAATATCGGCAAAGCTTTCAGCCAAAATCACTTCAAAACCATATTGCTTTAGTGCCCATGGCGCGTGTTCGCGTGATGACCCACAACCAAAGTTGTCGCGCGTTAGTAATATTTGCGCGCCTTGGTAGCAAGGACGATTTAAAATAAAATCAGGGTTTGGCTCGTCATTTTCTAAATAGCGCCAATCATAAAATAATGCGGCATCAAAGCCTTCGCGGCTGGTTGAGGTTAAAAACTGCTTTGGAATAATTTGATCCGTGTCCACGTTGTTTTTATCCAATGGGGCCATTAAGCCACTAAAATAAATGCTCATTAGGCTTCTCCTCTAATATCAACAAAGTGACCATGTATAGCTGCCGCAGCGGCCATTGCAGGGCTAACCAAATGGGTGCGCCCGCCACGGCCTTGACGTCCTTCAAAGTTACGATTTGAGGTGGATGCACAGCGTTTACCTGCACCTAAGCGGTCGTCGTTCATTGCTAAACACATTGAACAACCCGGTTCACGCCACTCAAAGCCAGCTGCTTTAAAAATATCTGCTAAGCCTTCGTCTTCGGCTTGTTTTTTAACTAAACCAGAACCCGGTACAATTAACGCTTCAATACCGGCAACTACTTTTTTGCCTTCGACTATTTTTGCTGCTGCACGTAAATCTTCAATACGACTATTGGTGCACGAGCCAATAAACACGGTATCTACTTTTGCACTTGATAACTTTTCGCCCGCTTTTAGGCCCATGTACTTTAATGCACTGCGGATCGCATCAGCTTTAATTAGGTCAGGTTCTTTATCAGGATCAGGAATACACTCGTCTACGCCAATCACTTGCTCTGGGCTAGTGCCCCAAGTAATTTGTGGCTGAATGCTGCTGGCCTCCAGCTCAACAACATGATCAAACTGCGCACCGTCATCTGTTTTTAATGTTTCCCAATACTTAACAGCTGCGTCAAAATCAGCGCCTTTAGGAGCAAATGGGCGACCTTTTAGGTAATCATAAGTGATTTGGTCAGAAGCAATTAAACCTGCTTTGGCACCCATTTCTATACTCATATTACACAACGTCATACGTGCTTCCATCGACAACGCTTCAATTCCTTCACCGCAAAATTCTGCAACGTAGCCCGTGCCACCCGCTGTACCTAACTTACCAATAACAGCCATAATTAAGTCTTTTGCAGTAACGGTGGGACGCAAACGGCCATTTATTTGAATTTTTAACGACTTAGCCTTTTTTTGTTGCAATGTTTGCGTTGCTAATACGTGTTCAACCTCTGAGGTGCCAATACCGTGAGCAAGCGCACCAAATGCACCATGAGTCGACGTATGGCTGTCACCACATACTATGGTAGTGCCAGGCAAAGTTATACCCTGCTCTGGCCCCATAACATGCACTATGCCTTGATTAATTGAGTTTAAATCGTAAAGCACAATGCCAAACTCTTTACAGTTTGCATCTAGCGCCATTAATTGATTTTTCGACACTTCGCTAGCAGCATCCAATGAGCGACTTTTGGTCGATACATTATGATCCATAGTAGCGAAGGTTTTTTCTGGGCAGCGTACAGTGCGGTTTTTTTCACGCAAACCAGCAAAGGCTTGTGGTGACGTAACTTCGTGTACTAAATGACGGTCAATATAAAGTAAATCGGTTTGCTCGTTGATGCTGGCAATTGTATGTGCTTGCCAAATTTTGTCGTATAACGTTTGGGCCACTTGCTAATCCCCTAATCTGTTTTGAGCCGCAGCCTAACGGAGCTGCGGCATTAAAATGTGTTTTTAGTTAAATGCGCGCAACAATCGCTGCAGCAACATCATTGGTGGTATAGCCAGCGTTTGGAAATATATCTGGCGTACCTACGCCCGCTGCAACGGCTTCAGCTACTGCTTTTTCAATGGTGCGTGCAGCTTCGTCTTGGCCCAATGAGTAACGCAGCATTAGTGCGGCACTTAAAATTTGTGCAATCGGATTTGCCACGCCTTTACCTGCAATATCGGGGGCTGAGCCACCGGCAGGCTCGTATAAACCAAAGCCCGACTGGTTCAAACTAGCCGATGGTAATAACCCCATAGAGCCGGTGATCATCGCGCACTCATCAGACAAAATATCGCCAAATAAGTTATCGCACAGTAATACATCAAACTGGCTTGGTTGTTTTACAAGCTGCATTGCTGCGTTATCTACGTAAATATAATCAAGTTTTACTTCTGGGTAGTCTTTACTTACTTCGGTAACAACTTCGCGCCATAGTACGCTTGATGCTAAAACGTTGGCTTTATCAACCGAAGTAACATGGCTACTACGCAGTTTTGCGGCTTCAAAGGCAAAACGTGCAATACGTTCTATTTCTTTACGTGAGTATCTTTGCGTATCGAATGCTGATTCATTTTCGCCTTCGCCGCTGCGCCCTTTTTCACCAAAATAAATGCCACCGGTTAGCTCACGTACACACAAAATGTCAAAGCCTTGCTCGCTAATATCAGCGCGTAATGGCGATGCGGTGCTTAATGCTGGCAATAATTGCGCTGGGCGTAAATTACAAAACAAGCCAAAGTGTTTACGCAGCGGTAACAGTGATCCACGCTCAGGTTGCTCATCGGGCGGTAAATGTTCCCACTTTGGACCACCAACAGCACCAAATAAAATAGCATCGGCATTTTCACAGGCTGTAACTGTACTTTGTGGTAAGGCTTTTCCATGCTTATCGATGGCTGCCCCACCAATTGCATGGTGTTCGCGGTTTAGAGTAAAACCAAACTTATTGCTCACTGCATCCAGTACTTGCTCTGCTGCTGCCATTATTTCTGGGCCAATACCATCACCCGCTAATACGGCTACACTGTAGTTTGTTTTACTCATCCTGCTTTCCTTTGTTGTTTTAAATCAGACACTTTTTGTGCGCGATAAATTAAATTATAAACACGAACCATAGCGCGTACCGACGCTTCTACCACATCTGCTGCTATGCCCGCACCGTGATAAGGACGGCCGTTAAATTTAGCAATAATGTTTACCTGCCCAAGTGAACTTGCACCTTGGCCTGTGGCTTCTAAGTTATACTCAATCATTTCTACGCTCATTCCGGTTAAGCGCTCAATAGCAGCAAAAGAGGCTTCAACTGGGCCATTCCCCGTTGCTGCTTCTTGTTTAGCTTCGCCATCTATCAACATGCCAATAGTAGAGCTGGCTACCGATTGTGAGTTAGATACCGAGTTAACAAATTCTAATTGGTACTTTTCGTCTTTGTCGTTAATTTGATTAAAGTAAATCATCGCTTCAAGGTCGTAATCGTATACAGTACCTTTTTGATCAGCCAAGGCTATAAAACTTTCGTATAGACTATCCATATCGTAATCAGACTTTTGATAGCCTAATTCTTCTAAGCGATGTTCAATAACATGGCGTCCAGAGCGTGAAGTCATATTTAATTGGTTGCTCGGTACTCCTACACTTTCTGGCGACATAATTTCGTAGGTGTTTTGCGCTTTTAATACGCCGTCTTGATGTATACCTGAGCTGTGTGCAAAGGCGTTCTCGCCCACAATGGCTTTATTAGGCTGTACTGGCATATTACAAATTTTAGCGACTTGGCGAGATGCGCGATAAATTTCTTCACTTTTAATATCGGTATACACGTTTAAGTGGTCTTTGCGCATTTTCATGATCATTGCCACTTCTTCAAGTGAGCAGTTACCCGCACGTTCACCAATGCCGTTAATAGTACACTCAATTTGGCGAGCACCCGCTTGCACAGCAGCAATAGAGTTGGCAACAGCTAAGCCTAAATCGTTATGGCAATGCACACTTAAGCGTGCTTTATCAATATTTGGCACATTGTTCATTAAATGGCGGATCATGCCTGCGTATTCGTCCGGCGTTACAAAGCCAACTGTATCGGGTAAATTAATAGTAGAAGCACCGGCTTTAATGGCCTGCTCTACAATGCGGCATAAATCCCAATGCGGTGTACGTCCGGCGTCCTCACACGAAAACTCCACATCATCGGTATAGTTACGTGCTAATTTAATTGATTTAACTGCCATAGCAGTGGCATCGTCCAAGCTCATGCGTAACTTGTGCTCAAGGTGCAAAGGACTGGTAGCAATAAAAGTATGAATTCGACTTTGCTGCGCGTTACGAAGTGCTTCGCCACATGCTTCAATGTCTTTAGCAACTGAGCGCGCTAGGCCACAAATAATTGGCCCTTTAACCTCGGTAGCAATACGCTGCACGGAGCGAAAATCTGCTGGGCTCGATACCGGAAAACCCACTTCCATTACATCTACATTTAAGCGACTAATGGTGTGCGCTAGCTGAATTTTATCATCTTCGGTAAGGCTTGCTTTAAGCGCCTGCTCACCATCACGTAATGTGGTATCAAAAATCCATACTTTATCTTGGTCTTGCATAACAGCCTCTCATTCCAATGCTATTTATTGTTAACTTATCCTACCGCGAGATAAAAAAAACCCCGCAAGTGCGGGGTTTTTTTATGTTTAGCTCAATGCAAACACACTAATCCCCGCTCACTTGCCATAGCAGTAAGAGGTTCAGTTTTAGTGTAATTAAACGAATAATATGCATCTTGCTTTCTTATTTATGTCGAGTGAGGCTTATTTTTAACATTACCATGCACAAGGTGCAAGCATAAAAATTCTAATTTTTGTATTTAACATCGCTTTAAACGGAAATAATTATGCACTAAAGCAAGGTTTGGTGAGGTTTTTTAACAATAAAGCACCGCAAAGTGCTTAAATTACTAAGCACTGTAAAGCACAGTGCTTAGATTAACTTTTTACTCTGTTTAAATCTCTTTATTTGTTTCTCGCACATAATGCGTTGCACCACGAGTAATGTAGCGCAATTGCCAAATAACACGCTCTACTAACTCATCGCGTTGTAAGCCCTCTAAATCAAGCGCTTCTGCTCCAGCATTAAATACCAGTGTTACCATGGCTTCAGATTGAATATACGCATGGGTGGCATCGCATTTTGTTTCGCTTTCTAGGTAGTGCGCCAACTCTAAAATAAAGTGCTTAACTTCGCGTGCTACCGCCGCTCTAAACGCTTTTGAAGTACCAGATCGTTCGCGCAGTAATAACCTAAATTGATTACTCGAGTTGTCAATAAACTCCATAAAGGTCACCACCGAGGTATTTATTACGCTACCACCGCTGGCAATGCGTCGGCGCGCTTGGCGCATAAGTTGACGCAGGGTTAAACCCGCTTCATCAACCATGGTTAAACCCAGTTCGTTCATATCTTTAAAATGTCGATAGAAAGAAGTTGGTGCAATACCGGCTTCACGCGCAACTTCGCGTAAACTTAAGTTTGAAAAGCTATGATCGGCACTCAACTGATTGAATGCCGCCTCAATTAACGCTTGTCGTGTTTTTTGTTTCTGTTGCGCTCTAACACCCGACATCAACAGCTCCCTGAATGAATTTATAGCAAATTTTGATTAAAATAGTTTAATTACTCAGTCTAATACTTGACGCCAAGAGTTTGAAATATTATTTTAGCTTACAGTTGTACGCTGAGATAGAGAATTATGAACAAACCACCACTTATTTGGACCAACGTCCTATTTTTTAGCCTTACTTTTTTGGCCGCGATAACGCTTGTGCCTTGGTATGGTATTAACTACGGATTTTCTAGTGCCCACTGGATTGCCTTTGTCGGCTGCATGTTTTATGCAGGCTTATCAATTACTGCCGGTTACCACAGATTGTGGGCGCATAAAACCTATAACGCCCATCCGGCGGTTGAATTTGTGCTTGCCTTAGGCGGTGCATTTGCACTGCAAAACAGTGCACTACATTGGAGCAGCGACCACCGTGTGCATCACGGCCAAGTTGACGACCCAATAAAAGACCCTTATGCCGCAACCAATGGTTTTTGGTATAGCCATATTGGCTGGATGTTACGTGACTATCAAGCTGATAGCTACGGCGATTACAGTAACTGTCGTGATTTACAACGCAATAAAATTGTAATGTGGCAACACAAACATTATTTAAAGTTAGCTCTTTTAATGAATGTAGGCCTACCTCTTACGCTAGGATTACTAGTTGGCGATGTATGGGGCATGTTATTACTTGCCGGTTTACTGCGCTTAGTACTTAGTCAGCACTTTACCTTTTTTATTAATTCGGTAGCCCATATTTGGGGCTCTCGTCCGTACACCGAAAAAAATACCGCCCGCGACAACGGCTTTTTAGCCCTATTTACATATGGCGAGGGGTATCATAACTTTCATCATATTTTTGCCAGTGATTACCGTAACGGCATTAGGTGGTTTCATTATGACCCCACTAAATGGGTTATTCGCTCGTTAGCTGCCCTTGGTTTAGCCAGTAAACTAAAGCGCACACCGGTTGAACGCATTGAAAAAGCCAAGGCCGAAACTTTAATGAGCAAAACACAAGTTCGTCTTGCAAAATTGCCTTTAGCACAAGATAAGCTTACATTATTACAACAAGAATATGATTTACTGCTGAAAAAACTGCAAAATTATTGTTCACTACAAAAACAAGTGTTAGAAGTTAAAAAAAATAACATGGCAAAGCAGTGTGAACGTTCAGCATTAATGGCACAATACCATGAGCTGGAAGCCGCCTGGGAAAACCAAAAGCAGGCATGGCTAGCACTTAATGCGAGGTTATTAAAAGCCTCTTTTAGTTAATATAGGAGTGGCTGTGGCCAAACAACCAGAAAAGAAAAAAACACCCGTGACATACCAATATGATGCAGTAATTATTGGCACGGGTCCTGGCGGTGAAGGTACCGCTATGAACCTTTCAAAAAATAACAAAAAAGTGGCTGTTATTGAACGCCACGAAGCCGTAGGTGGGGGCTGTGTACATTGGGGAACCATTCCCTCTAAAGCCCTACGTCACTCGGTTAGCCGTTATATAGAATATAAAACAAACCCTTTATTTAATACCGGTGATCGACTTGCTCGACTCACTTTTCCTGACATTTTACGCCATGCCAGCTCAGTTATTTCTAAGCAGTCTAATTTACGTAGCAGTTTTTACGACCGTAACCGTATTCAAATGTTTCAAGGCGACGCGCGTTTTATTGATAAACATACAGTTGAAGTAACTCGCCAAGATGGTTCAACTGAGCGTTTAACGGCCAAGACTATTGTTATTGCTACAGGTTCGCGCCCATACCGTCCGCCAGAAGTAGACTTTACCCATTCTCGTATTTACGACAGCGATACTATTTTAGGGTTAACCCACGATCCACATCGCGTACTTATTTATGGTGCGGGTGTAATTGGTTGTGAGTATGCCTCTATTTTTAAAGGCTTAGGTGCCAAAGTTGATTTAGTTAACACTCGCGACCGCCTACTTGCCTTTATGGACACAGAAATATCTGACGCGCTGAGTTATCACTTTTGGAATAGCGGTATTGTAATTCGTCATAACGAAGAGTTTGATCATATTGAAACCCGTGATGACTGTGTAATTATGCATTTAAAATCGGGTAAACGCGTAAAAGCTGACTGTATTTTGTTTGCTAATGGCCGCACCGGTAATACCGACAAGCTTAACCTTGAAGCAATTGGCTTAAAACCTGATAGCCGTGGCCAGTTAAAAGTAAACGAAACCTATCAAACCGAAATTGACAACGTATACGCTGTAGGCGATGTGATTGGTTACCCAAGCCTAGCGAGTGCCGCATTTGACCAAGGCCGTATTGCAGCTGATGCAATTTCCTGTGGCAACTGTGATGAAAAACTGATTATTGATATTCCAGCGGGTATTTATACTATTCCTGAAATGAGCTCAGTAGGTAAAACCGAGCAGCAACTTACTGCTGCTAAAGTTCCGTATGAAGTAGGTCGTGCGCAATTTAAACACCTTGCGCGTGCGCAAATTGCGGGTACTGAAGTGGGTACTTTAAAAATATTATTTCATACAGAAACCAAAGAAGTACTGGGTGTACATTGCTTTGGTGAGCGCGCCTCAGAAATTGTCCACATTGGCCAAGCCATAATGGAGCAAAAAAATGGCGGCAATAATATTGAATACTTTGTAAATACCACTTTTAACTACCCAACTATGGCTGAAGCCTACCGAGTTGCAGCGTTAAATGGATTAAATCGCTTATTTAAATAAAGCTTTTAAGCTAAGAATAACCTATGTAATGCGGTTATTTGATAAATAGGCAATAACGACACATAAGTGCCAAACACGCCCTATTAAAAAGCCCGCTTACTAAAAATAGTAAGCGGGCTTTTTGTTGTTTAGCATGCAGTAAAGTAACACACTAAACACTCAGTACTTTATTTGGTATTAATTACTTATGGTATTTAGCACTGAACTCATGCACGGCATTAATAAACACACCCGCATTTTCAGGGTCTACATCTGGTGTAATACCATGGCCAAGGTTAAATACGTGGCCATTACCTGTGCCAAAGTCTTCTAAAATAGTCGCTACTTCTTGACGAATACGCTCTGGCGTACCGTGCAGCATTGACGGGTCCATATTACCTTGTAATGCTACTTTGTCGCCTACACGGCGCTTAGCATCGCTAATATTAATGGTCCAATCAAGGCCGATAGCATCACAACCAGTTGCTGCAATTGCTTCAATCCATTGGCCACCATTTTTAGTAAACAAAGTAACTGGTACTCTACGGCCATCGTATTCACGAATTAAACCATCAACAATTTTGTGCATGTACTGCAATGAAAACTCATTGTAGTCGCGCGGGCTTAATACACCGCCCCATGAGTCAAACACCATTAACGATTGTGCACCGGCTTTAATTTGCGCATTTAAGTAATCGATAACCGAATCAGCTAGTTTATCGAGTAATAAATGTAGCGTTTGCGGCTCTGCAAATGCCATTTTTTTAATTTTGCCAAATACTTTGCTGCTGCCGCCTTCAACCATATAAGTCGCTAACGTCCACGGTGAACCCGAAAAACCAATTAATGGTACTTCGCCTTTTAGTTCACGACGAATAGTACTAACCGCATTCATTACATAACCAAGATCGTCGTTTGGATCTAGCTTAGGAATTTTTTTAACATCGGCAAGCGATGAAATTGGACGCTCGAACTTTGGACCTTCACCCGTTTCAAAGTACAGACCTAAGCCCATAGCATCTGGAATGGTTAAAATATCACTAAATAAAATAGCGGCATCTAGCGGGTAGCGGCGTAATGGTTGTAGTGTTACTTCGCAAGCAAGCTCAGCATTTCTACACAGGCTCATAAAATCGCCCGCTTGTGCACGTGTAGCACGGTATTCTGGTAAATAGCGTCCTGCTTGGCGCATCATCCATACTGGAGTTACATCAACAGGTTGTTTTGCAAGTGCACGTAAATAACGGTCGTTTTTTAATTCGCTCATAGCGTAAAATAATCCTAATGCTTATAGAAATTGAGCAAGATTGTACCACCATATTCATTACCTCTCTATCGCTAAGCGATTAAATTGACGGCAACAGGAGGTAGATCAAGATGTTTTGAGTTTTTAACTGTTTTTGACTATTAAACAAGCAAACAATAGCAACAATTAAAACTTTTCATTAATATGTTTGCAACATACTTAAATCCTTGGTATTGTTTATCCCGCGTTAACAAAAACAATAATAAAAATCTTAAAACAATAAAAATAAAAGTTTTAAAATAACAATAATAAAAATCTTAAAACAATAAAAATAAAAGTTTTAAAATAACAATAACAAAAATCTTCTAATAAAAATAAGAAAGCTTGTTATAACAAGCCATAGAAAAAAATTAAGCCACCGTAACAGGTGGTTTTTTCTTGCCTGCAATAAATTATCAATTCCCTACAAATAAAATAAACTGCTTCTAGATCATCTATTTTACTAGTTGATATACACATCAATTAACTATATCTTGAGGTATAAACAATTTTTACTTTTAACTAAAAAAACCAACCCAGCTTAGGAGAACGATTATGCTGACGCGTGTAGAAAATGCTCAACAAAAGTGGGGGGGTAGCCATACTGTAATTGATAAATGGCTAAACGAGCGACAACGCCTCATTGTGCTTTATTGTAAGCTAGCTGGGTTTTCACCTTCTGATAAAAAAGATCATGCCCTGCCTGAACCACAACAAATTGAAACGTTTTGCCAAATTTTAATGGATTACTTATCTGCCGGTCACTTTGAAATATACGATGACATTGCTAAGGCTTGTGAAAGTAAAGGCCCAGAAAGCCAATTGCTAGCAAATGCTATTTACCCAAAAATAACAGATACCACCGACATTGCGCTAGATTTTAACGATAAATACGCTGAAGTTGATAAAGAAGATTTACTAGTAGGCTTTGACAATGACTTATCTGTTCTTGGTGAAGCACTTGAAGCGCGCTTTGCGCTAGAAGATGAGCTTATTGATAACTTATTTGCTAATCATACGGATTAACAAGCGCACCGTTATTTATACATATACAAAAAGGGACTTAAAGTCCCTTTTTGTATATGTAGGCTAAATTATTTTTAGCTTATCTCTTATTTACTCTGCTGCTGCAGCATCTGCATCACTTTGAATTTCTAATAATTCCACTTCAAATACAAGTGTTGAATTAGCAGGAATTTTACCTAAATCACGGTCGCCATAAGCTAGCTCAGAAGGAATTGTAAATTTATATTTAGAACCAACAGGCATAAGTTGTAAACCTTCAGTCCAACCAGTAATTACACGGTTAAGAGGGAAAGTTGTTGGCTCGTTACGTGAATATGAGCTATCAAATTCAGTGCCATCTAAAAGTGTGCCTTTATAATGTACTTTAACTACATCAGTTGCAGCTGGTTTTTCGCCATCACCTTGAGTAATCACTTCGTACTGTAAGCCAGACTCAGTAACAGTAACGCCTTCTTTTTTAGCGTTATCAGCTAGGTATTTTACACCCGCTTCTTTGCTTTTTTCAGACTCTACTTTTGCTTGTGCTTCTTGCTTAGTACGCACTGATGTATCTAACTCAGTTAATACTTCGCGAATTTTTTCTTCGTCAATTTTTGCATTACCAGCAAGTGCATCTTCAAAACCACGAATTAACAGCGCTTGGTCTAGTTCAATACCAATTTCTTTTTTATCGGCTAAGTCTTTATTTAAAAAGTTACCTACCGATGCGCCAATACCGTATGCTTGTTGCTGCGCTACAGTGTCTAGTTTAACTTCAGCTTGCTCTTTTTTTGCTTCTTGATTACATGCTGTAAGCGCTAAAACTGACGCTGCAATCAATGACAATTTAATCGTCTTTTTCATTTTAAATCTCCGACACACTTTGCAGTTGCCATTTATTGTATTATTACTAGTTAAAGATTAACGACCTACATGATAGGCTGCTTGTTTAATAACTAAAATTTACGTTGTTAGCTAAACTAAAAACATATCCAGTGATTAGACAAACAACCTAGGCCTTCAACGAGACCTAGTCTAACCTCTCAATCACTAAGAGTTAAGAGGAAATGCTTGTAATATGCCGTTATTTCGTACTTTTTTTATCGTGTTTTGCTGTTTATCGGCCATCGCCTGTAGTGATGAAAAACAACAAGCTGTTGCCAGTTATGAACATGCTGCACAAGGCGCGTTTTCATCGGCGCTATCGCATGATGGTAAATACAGCTTAGTCTCCTCCATTAACCATGGGGTCGCGCTGTGGGATAATCAACAGCAAGCACTTAAATACCAATGGTTTCAGCAACAAGCCCAAGATAGCCTGGTTTATGCCGTTGCGATCGCTTTTGACAACAGTGTGGCTGTTACCGCCGAAAAAACCACCTTTGCGGTATGGGATATTGCCACCGGCGAAAATAAAGGTTACTACAAAATACAAAAATCCAGTATTCGCGATATTGCTATAAGCAATCAAGGCCGTAGCGTACTATACGGGCGCAGCGATGGCGTAGTAGTGTTTATTAACCTTGAAACTGGCCGCCGTATTGAGTTTTTAGGCCACCAAGAAAAAGTAAACACGGTCGATCTTGCCCCTAACGGGCGCTATGCTTTAAGTGGTTCAAACGATTACGTTGCTTACTTTTGGGATACGCGTACAGGGCAAGTGATTCATCGCTTTAACCACCCTACTCGTGTTACTCAAGTTACGCTTGACCCACAAGGTCGCTATGCATTTACGGCCGACAGTATGGCACAAGCAAATGTATGGAAGCTGACTACAGGTGACCTTGTAAGTAAACTGAAGTATATTGCGCGTCAGAAAATTTTTACGGCGGTACGCTTTAACGATCAAGGTGATTTGCTAGCAACTGGGTCGCCTAATAAACGCATTGATTTATGGCAAATATCGAGCGGTGAAAAAATTCAAACTTGGCAAGTGACACCACGCGAAGGCAGTAAGCCTAAATCGGCCGTGGTGCTCGATGTAACATTTACAGATAACGGCAGGTCGTTATTAACCGAAAGCTCCAGCGGTATCGCAGAGCGATTTATTATACGAGAGAATAATGAACACAATTGAACATCGCTTAATGGAACTTGAGGCCAAAGTGGCTTTTCAAGACGAAACAATTGATATTTTAAATGACGAAATAAAAGTTCACCAGCAGCTGTTGGCAAAAATGAAACGCCAAACAGAGCTACTGGCTGAAAAAATTAAAGAATCGCAGTCATCATCATCGATGATGTCAAACGAACCTGAGCCACCGCCGCCGCATTATTAATATGCAGCTATGCAGCAAAGGATTTAATCTCCTGGTTTAAACACGCCTATAACTTGTTCAAACTGGCGTGTTGACGCCTGCACAGCCTGTTCTGGCTGTGCCATTTTATGGCCGCACTCTACACATTCTACTTTTTCTACATCATGCTCTTTGTAAAGCATTAACCTATCCATGGCTTTACATTCAGGACATGTTGCCCCAGCTATAAATCGCTTCTTTTGTTTCACGAGATTTTTCCCACAGTTTGACCTAATGTTATTTTATCGTATTACGTGATGCGTTGATACGGTTGATATGCCCAATACGATCCGTGTTATCATATTGGCAATTCAATTAGGGCACAGTAAAGTAACGCATTTATGATCCAAATCTCAGAAATAGAACTTCTTCGTGGCGGTAAAGCTTTATTAAAAAATGCATCTGCTACGTTATTTCCAGAGCATAAAGTAGGCCTAGTAGGCGCTAATGGTTGTGGTAAATCAACCCTATTTAGCCTCCTCAAAGCAGAGCTACAGCTCGATGGCGGTAACTTTACTATACCTAAAGACTGGTCTATAGCGTCAGTAAAACAAGAAACTCCCGCACTGGAAATAAGCGCAATAGACTATGTACTACAAGGTCATCCGCAGTATTACGCCATGCGTATTGCACTGCGTGAAGCCGAGCAAGCTAACGATGGCGACGCACAAGCTAAAATACATATTCAGCTTGAAAACATTAAAGGCTACAGCATTGAATCAACCGCTGGTGAGCTATTACATGGTTTAGGCTTTGCTAATAACTTAATAGAAAACCCGGTAAGTTCATTTTCGGGTGGCTGGCGTATGCGCTTAAATTTAGCCCAAGCGCTTATTCGCGATGCCGACCTGTTATTACTTGATGAGCCCACTAACCACCTTGATTTAGACGCAGTATATTGGCTTGAACGTTTTTTACGTGCTTATACTGGAACTTTAGTGCTGATATCGCATGACCGTGAGTTTTTAGATGCCGTAGTTGATCAAATTTGGCATATAGATAAACAACTTATCAACGTGTACAAAGGCAACTACTCGCAGTTTGAGCGTCAAAAAGCCGAGCGCATGCTACAGCAGCAAGCCATGTTTGATAAGCAACAAGAGCAAATTGCTCATCTAGAACAGTTTATAACTCGCTTTAAAGCAAAAGCCAGTAAAGCTAAGCAAGCACAAAGCCGCGTGAAAGCACTTGAGCGTATGGAAAAATTAGCTCCAGCACATGCCGACTCGCCATTTAACTTTGAGTTTGCCGAGCCAAAAGCATTACCAAACCCACTAATGACAATAGATAAAGCCAAAGCGGGATATGGTGATGTCACCATTTTAAATAATATAGAATTAAACTTAGTACCAGGCAGCCGCATTGCTTTACTTGGCCGAAATGGCGCGGGTAAATCAACGCTAATTAAACTGCTTTCGGGTGATTTAGAGCCTCAAGCTGGCGAAGTTATTCAGCACCATGGGCTAAATATTGGTTATTTTGCGCAGCATCAACTTGAATCTCTTGATTTAAAAGCCAATGCAATAACACATATACAACGACTAAACCCAAAGGCTACTGAGCAATCACTGCGTGATTTTTTAGGCGGATTTGCCTTTATTGGTGATAAAGCGCTTGAGCCAGTAGCACCCTTTTCGGGGGGCGAGAAAGCACGTTTAGTACTTGCCATGCTGGTATATCAAAAGCCAAATTTATTACTACTCGATGAGCCAACCAACCACCTTGATTTAGAAATGCGCCATGCACTTGTTATGGCACTGCAAGGCTTTGANGGCGCTATGGTTACNGTATCGCANGACCGCCATATGCTTAAAAACACCGCCGATGAATTTTACTTAGTAGATGACGGCAAAGTAACTCAATTTGGTTACGACTTAGATGCGTATTACCAATGGCTGCTTAACGCCAATAAAGAAGCGACTAAAACAGAGCAAAGTGACGAAGTAAAAGCTAATTCAGGTATTAACCGTAAAGAGCAAAAACGCCTTGAGGCCGAATTTAGAAAAGCCACGCAACCGCTTAAAAAACAAATTGAAAAGCTCGAAAAGCAACTCGACAAATACGCTGCAGAGCTCAATGAGGTTGAAGTAGCATTAGGTGATAACGAGCTATATTCTGATGACAATAAAGCCAAGCTAAAAGAGTTACTAGCCAAACAAGCCACACTTACACCTAAGCTTAACGACATTGAAGAAGCGCTCCTTATGGCGCTAGACGAAATGGAACAAAAAGAGCAGGCGTTCGCCGATGAACTTGCTCAATAGCGACCATTTTTGGCAATTTGCCTGCACTTTGTACGCAAAGCCAGTGCAACAACAAACCTTGCTGGAGTTACAAAACCAGCAAGGTAAAAACGTTAATTTGTGTTTATTACTCTTGTATTTAGATTCACTAAACTTAGTTGTAAATAGTCAGCAGCTTGGAGTATTAACACAAGTTGTTAATGAGCTCGATAATAACGTGATGCAGCAACTACGCGCAGCACGCAGTTATTTAAAAGTACACCAACAAGCTATTACTGACTATGCAAACATACGCAAAGAGCTGCTTAGCGCTGAGCTCAAGCTTGAAAAGCAGCAACAGCAAATGCTAATAAATGCAGTAAATGAATGTGAATTGGTAGAGTGTACCGAGCCAAATAATATTGAATTATATTTAAAGGCCAGCTTTTAGGTACAAAGCGCCAGAAAAAACAGCTCGCGCATATTTCAATACTTATGAGTCCTACCCTCTTTTACTGCTCATTCTTTTCTCTTTGTGCAAAAGATCTTTAAGTGACTTCTTCACAAACAGGTTAAAAGGCGCTGCGCTTTTATAGGGAAAAATTAAAACCTCTTTAATCCTTATATTCTCAGTGGTCAAAGCTGTTTTCACCTGCTCCCTTTACCCATCAGTTAAACCTAATACCTTCTTCTCAAAACATGATCCAAATCAACTTCATATCGCTCATTATTTCACTTAGGTAAATAACTTGATCTTGATCATAACTGTATTCCTAAACCCAGCTTATGATTAACCCATAGACATTAGGAGGCAAGTTATGGACGTATTCTTCAGAGATTTTTTTACCGACCCAGTACTGTTCTTATCGTTTGGTTTTCTGGGGATCGTTATTAGCTTGTGCCTTTTCTTTGTATACTACTTTATTAAGAAAGTACAAGAAGCAGAAATTCCTGACCAAAATTAAGCACGACGCACAAAGCGCCTATCAGTTTACTGATTAGGCGCTTTTTATTTTCCTAGCCGAAAAATTTGCTACACTAGCGCCTCGTTTATTGCAAAGTGTGTAGTACAAACATGATCCATAAGTTCAAACCCGCATGGTGGATGACCAATCGTCACGTTCAGACCATAATGCCGCGTTTTTTCCGCCCATTTCATCATACTCGCTACCAATTGGAGCAACTTGATACTCCCGATGGTGACTTTATCGAGCTTGCTTGGTCGCTACCGCATAACGAAACGGCTCCTCTTGCTGTGGTACTACATGGACTTGAAGGCAATATAAATAGCTTTTATGCCAAAGGCATGATGAAAGCCTTAAAAAAGCAAGGTTTTGCAGTGGTGCTTATGCATTTTAGAAACTGCTCCACCGAAGTAAATCGCTTACCACGTGCTTATCACAGTGGTGATACAGCCGACTTAAGCTTTTTTATAAACCACTTAAAGCAGCTATATCCAAACCGACCTTTACTTGCGGTAGGCTTTTCGCTAGGTGGTAATGTATTAGCTAAGTATTTAGGCGAGCAACAGCAACAATGCCCGCTAAGTGCAGCAGCACTGGTATCTGCACCTTATGATTTATCGGCATCATCGGATGTTATTCGCAAAAGTTTAGGTAAAATTTATCAAAAATATTTACTCGATCGCATGAAAAAATCAATGCAGCGTAAATTGCCACAAATTAAGCAGCAAATATCGATAACTACCGATCAATTAATGGAAATTGACGACTTGTTAGAGTTTGATAATCAACTTACCGCGCCTTTACACGGCTTTGAAAATGCACATGATTATTACCGCCAAGCCAGTGCTATGCCATATTTAAAACATATAGCGGTGCCAACATTAATTATTCATGCCAAAGACGATCCTATGCTCTCTATAAAGGCCGTACCAAGTAGGCAAGATGTGAGTGAGCATGTTACGCTGCGCATCTCTGAAAAAGGCGGGCATGTGGGCTTTATTAGCGGTAAAAATCCATTTAAGCCGGTATTTTGGTTAGAGCAAGCGGTGCCAAGTTATTTTGGCCAATATGTATTAAATAAAACCAACAAAGAGTCAGTATGATCATTCCTTACGAGCAACTTGATAAAGACACCTTATACAACCTAATAGAAAGCTATGTACTGCGCGAAGGCACTGATTATGGCGAAGTAGAAGCCAGTATTGAGTCGAAAGTAAACCAAGTAAAGCTGCAGCTTAAAAGTGGTGAAGCTATGGTATTTTTCTCAGAACTACATGAGTCGGTAACTATCATTTCCAAAGGCGAATTTAAAGCGCTGCAAAGTGAAGAGCATCAGGCACAATCGTTTGATTAGATACAGTTAACTTTGTAGCACTTGTAACTTTTGTATTGAAAGTACACAATGGCTTTTTACCCAAAGAGCCATAAAATGATAAAACTCAGCACTCTAGTGGTAGCCATATCACTAGCATTAAGTAGCCAAGCTAATGCAACAACAATAACCGCATCAGATAAAGCAATTAAGCTGGCAAAAGACACAATTTTAATTGATACCCATATTGATGTACCTTACCGTCTACACGACAAATGGGCCGACGTTACCAAAGCCACCGACGATGGTGACTTTGACTACCCTCGCGCTATACAAGGCGGTTTAAATGCCCCATTTATGTCGATTTACATTCCTGCTCACTTAGAATTTGAAGGCAAAGGTAAAAGCTATCAACTTGCTAATTTACTTATTGATAGTATGGAAGCAATCGCACAACGTGCACCCGACAAATTTGCAATTGCCAGCTCAACTGCCGATATAGAAGAGCAGTTTAAGCAAGGTAAGCTTTCGATTGCTATGGGCATGGAAAATGGCTCACCTATTGAAGGTGATATGAAAAATCTACAACACTTTTTCGACCGTGGTGTGCGTTATATTACCCTTGCTCATTCGCAAAGCAATCATATTTCTGACTCGTCATACGACATTCGCCGTAAATGGAAAGGCTTAAGCCCTTTTGGTAAAAAGCTAGTTACTGAAATGAACAACATTGGCATGTTAATCGACGTTTCGCACATTTCTGATGATGCGTTTTATCAGGTAATAGAACTCTCTAAAACACCCGTTATAGCTTCGCATTCATCGCTACGCAAATACACACCCGGTTTTGAGCGTAATATGAATGACGACATGCTACTGGCGCTGAAAAAAAATGGCGGGGTTATTCAAATTAACTTTGGCTCAAGCTTTGTTACCGCTAAAGCAGGTAGTTGGGGCAAGCAGCTAAAAAGTACAAAAGAGTCTGCAAAAAAAGAAGGCACCAAATTAAGTAATGATTTTGATGCTGCATACCGCGCTAAAAACCCCTACCCATTTGCCAGCCTCGAGCAGGTACTTGATCATATTGATCACGTAGTTGCGCTAATTGGTATTGATTATGTAGGTATTGGTTCTGATTATGATGGTGTTGGCGATTCGCTGCCAATTGGCTTAAAAGACGTATCTAGCTATCCTAACCTAGTACAAGGTTTAATGGACAGGGGCTACAGTGATACCGACATTAAAAAGATTTTAAGCGGCAATACACTACGCGTTTGGAAACAAGCCGAAGCGTATGCGAAAAAGCATTAGGCTCTAGGTATCAGGTATCAGGTTAGAAAAGCATAGCGAACACTAACTTTAATATATAACGCGGCCAATGGCCGCGTGTTTCTATCCTCAACTTGCATAAATCTAAGCCAACAACGCCACCCTCATGCTTTATCCTCGAGGTTCGTAAGCCTCAACCCACGCTACGACGATAAAGTTAACACCGCTCTGCTCTACCTTAAACCTGAAACCTCGTACCTGAAACCTGTACTTTATTACAGGCATTAAAAAAGGCCACCTAAGTGACCTTTTTCTAACAATTAACTTAAACGTTAATTATTACGCTACGATGTTTGCAACAACGCCAGCGCCTACAGTA
>LV_Brine_h2_0102DRAFT_1000214_pt1 | contig 21741 bp, 20 predicted proteins | sample LakVidmifraction_3_FD_10600 | JGI IMG/M metagenome (IMG submission 10600)
AATAAGCCGAAGGGATAGAAGAATACAGGAGCCGTATACGAGGCCCGTACGTACGGCTCTGTGAGAGGGATGAGGCAAAAGCCTCACCCTACTCGATGTTTCAGATTTTATTAAAAAAGCGGCAGCTAATCTATTTTAGTTGTGATTTAGCAACTAACTAAGTTTATATTTACTCACAATTAGCCCGTTCACATCGGCGTAAAGCCAATCATTAGGCTCAATGCAGACGCTTAACATGGCAATAGCTTGATTATTTTCACCACAACCTCGCTTTAACGTACAGCGTGGTGTTGAGCCAAGCGCCATAATAGGTAAATTTAAGGTAGCAAGAATCTCAATATCTCGGCAACAACCATTTATAACTATACCTTCCCAGCCATTTTTTAAAGCACGCTCTGCCATAATATCGCCAATAAATGCAAAGCGTTTACTAGCAAAGCCGTTAATAACCAGCACTTTACCTACGCCATTTTGATGAAGTATTTCAGCGGCAAACGAATTGTCATCGGGGCACGTTACAGTAACGACTTGACCACTAAAGGTGGTTTTGTTGCCAAAGTGCTGTAATCCACAGTCGGCTACTTGTACGCTATCACGGTGTTCGTCGTATAGATCGGGAGTCGTGAACTTGTTCATATTTGCTTTCTCTGTTTAGTGAGTTATTTAACCACACCACTGTAAAAGTGGTAATACGAGACAAAAGAGTCAGTAACTTTAATTTATCTAGCGTTTGTGCTGCTTTGCTAAATTTAAACACTGAATGGCTGTTTACGCTTATTGCTTATAACTATAGTGATAATATTTAGCTTTGATAATGCTAGTTATGCACTGCAGATTAACGGCATGTTATTGTTAAAACAAAAAATTACTGTTAGTTTAGCTTCAGATTATTAAGTAGTACTTTAGGTTTAATATGGATTTTATAAGCAAAAATAAATATACACTTTATGGAGTCGCTGCAATACTACTGTGGAGCTGCTTAGTGGCATTACTACGGGATATTTCTGAGTTGTTTAGCCCCATTGGTGGTGCTGCGGCTATGTACTCTGTAAGTGCGATATTTTTAATTTTGGTTATGGGAGTACCTAAGTTTAGTGGTTTTTCGAAACGCTACTTGGTAGTAGGTACTTTATTATTTGTGTCGTACGAAATTTGCTTGGCACTTTCTATCGGTATGGCAAATAGTCGCCATCAGGCTATGGAAATGGCGGTAATTAATTATTTATGGCCCACGCTGACTATATTGCTCTCTATTATTATTGGGCGTAAAAAAGTAAGTTACTGGGTTTACCCAAGTATGATCATTGCTTTTTTAGGGGTTGCTTGGTGTATTACGGGCGATCAAGAAATGTCAGTCGATACGTTAGTTACTAACTTTGCTGATAATCCTGCTACTTATTTAATGGCATTAGCTGCCGCGTTTATATGGGCTATTTATTGCGTAGTAACGCAAAAAATAAGTAATGGTAAAAATGCTATTACGTTATTTTTTACTGTTACGGCAATGAGTTTGTGGGCGCAATATGGTTTTAGTAATGAAGCGCCATTAACGTTTTCAATCAGCTCAAGCATGACATTGTTACTTGCGGGTGTAGTTGTTGGCAGTGGTTATGCACTGTGGAATCAAGCGATTATTGGCGGTAACTTAATGCTGCTTGGAACGCTTTCGTACTTTACACCGGTGTTTTCTACTATTATTTCGGCGTTGTATTTGTCTATTACGTTAAGTGCTTCGTTTTGGCAAGGAGTGGTGCTGGTAACACTTGGCTCGCTAATTTGCTACTTTGTAACGCGAGATAAACCCCAAAAATATAATGTAGAAGTAACGACTTAAATAAGCAGTCCGCTAAAGTTTAGTTACACCTAAAGCTCTTTTATAAGGGCTTTTGAACTTTATTTAGAATTTTTAACCTGCGTGAGTAAATTGAGCACTTTTTGCTGGCCAAATGTGTGTGCAAATTGTTCGGCTGTTTGGCCTGCTTTGTTTTGATGTGCGTTGTCGCAATCAAGTGATACCAGTGTTTTGGCTATACTAAACTCACCTCTAAAAATAGCGGCCATTAGCGCTGTGTTGCCTCGGTTGTCTTCCATGCAAGCATTAGCGCCTAAGTGCAAAAGTGTGTTTACCGTATTTTTATTACCATGGTAAGTGGCAATCATTAATGCGGTGTAACCTTTATTGTTATAGCTGTCGATAGGAATGCCGGCACTTACAAATTGCTTAATTACAGCGGTATCGTTGGTACGTGCAGCAGCAAAGTAATAAGCAAATAAACTCTCGTATTGTGTTTGCGCTGAGTGTTGGTTTTCAAGTTGTGTACTAGGTGTTTGTGTATCCGTTGTATTTTTAGCGTAAACACTACTGGTAAAGCTTATTAGTAGCACTACTATAATCAATAAATTACGCATTACTTTATACCTTTTAAAAAGAGGAAGGGGATTGGTTGCCTCCTTCCTCATGGTTGTGGTTACTTATATAACAGCTTGTTTAGTTGGGACTAATGTTTTGTAACTTGCTAATTACAGGTTAGCTGCAAGCTGCTTAACTATTTTAATATCGCCATTAATGGCTTTAGTTAAACGTGTACCGTACTCACTATCAGCTTTGTAAAAGTGGCTAAGCATTTTGTGCTTAACGTTACTGTCTTTTATTTTTACTAAATCGCCCGCTAGGTTATTGATCAGATTAGTACGTTCTTGCTTACTAAAACCTCGGTATAAAACACCTGCTTGCGCAAAGTTTTGCTGCTTTTTAATGGCGGCTTGTTGTACAAAACCTTTTAGCTCTGTATTACTTCTACGTGCAATTGGGTTTTCAGCTACGTTTTCTTGGCTTGGTTGATAGTTTACGTTGCTTTGAGTATTACCATAGTTCATTGCGCCGTCTTGGTTGTAGTTAACTACCTCCACTTTTGCACGGTTAATTGGCAACTGTTGATGGTTAGCACCAAGGCGATACATTTGCGTATCTGCGTATGAAAATACACGCCCTTGTAATAACTTATCTTCTGAGGGTTCAATACCCGCAATAATGTTAGACGGTGCCATTGCTACTTGTTCTGTTGACTGAAAAAAGTTAGTTGGCATGCGATTAAGCGTTAATGTACCTGCCTTCACTTCTTTTACACCTAACCACATTTTTGTTGCATCTAATGGGTTGTAATCAAAGTCGTCAAGTTGCGACGGATCAAGCGTTTTAATGTATAGATCCCATTCTGGGAAGTTACCTTTATTTACTTCGCTGTATAAATCACGCGTTAAATGTTGAAAGTCTTGGCCTTGAACTTCAGCGACTTCTTTTGCATTTAAATTCTCAATGCCTTGTTTACTTACCCAATGAAATTTAACGTACTTAACATCGCCCGATTTATTGATCATTTTATAAGAGTGAACACCCCAACCATCCATTTTACGTAAGCTTGCTGGTGTGCCGTAGTCGCTATAAACCCACGTTAACATGTGAGTAGAGCCTGGTTCGTGCGAGAAAAAGTCAAAAACACGGTTAGGATCTTGAATATTATCTACAGGTGATGGTTTTAATGAATGGATCATATCTGGAAATTTTATTGCATCACGAATAAAAAACACCGGTAAGTTAAGGCCCACTAAATCCCAGTTACCTTGATCGGTGTAAAATTTAATCGCAAAGCCACGTGGGTCGCGCAGTGTTTCTGGGCTACCTTTTGAGTGAATTACCGATGAAAAACGTACAAAAACGTCAGTTTCTTTACCGGCCTCGGTAAAAGGTGCTGCCATGGTTAAATCATCTAAACTTTTTGATGCCACAAATACACCATGAGCACCCGTACCACGCGCATGTACCACACGCTCAGGAATACGTTCACGTGCAAAGCGTTGTAGTTTTTGAATTAGTTGTACGTCTTCTAATAACACACTGCCGCGCTCGCCTGCAGTTATTGAATTTTGGTTGTCGCCAACAGCTGCGCCGTTGTCTTTAGTTAATGTAGCCGCGCTTGCTGGTAATGCCATCGCAAGTGTTAACGCGCTTAATGTTAGTTTTGTATTCTTGTTTATTGCGTTTAATAAAATATTCATGTCGACCTTATTATTTAAAATTGCCGGCAGTGCTGCTGGCTGTTTAACTGTTGAGGAGTGTATGAATATTCCTTTGTTCGGTAAAGTTGATTAAATAGATTGGAATAATTCATAAATAAGATTGAAAGAGGGGCTTAAAATATACTTTTAGATCCAATTTTAGGTTTATATATTTTTTGTAAACTTGATTAAATACAGCGGCTTTTAGTTTTGTTTATTTATGTTTGTAGTAGCGACAAGTAAATTCGTTCACTTTTTGTTGACATTCAAAAACAATAAAGGGAATATGCTCGCCAGTCGGGCTTATGCTCAGTTGGTGTTTTGCACAAAAAGTAAATGTTTAAGGTAACCCAATGAACGCTAAAATTGATTTAGTAATATTTGATTGCGATGGGGTAGTCATCGACAGTGAAATACTCAGCGCTCAAGTGTTGATTGATATGCTTGCGTATTTAACGGTTAACATTGACCGCGGATATGTACAGCAACACTTTTTGGGGTGTAATTTTAAAACCGTAAGTCAAAAAATCCAAAACGCCTTTAATGTCACTTTGCCAAATAGCTTTGAAGATGATTACCGAGAAGCGCTCTTAAACGAGTTTGGTTCAGCGCTCAGTACAACCGATGGCATAAACGAAGTACTTAATAACTTAGCTGTGCCCAAATGTATTGCCACAAGTAGCAGTCCAGCACGTACAGCTAAAGCATTAGATATAGTTAATTTAAGTAACTGTTTTAGCAATACGATATTTACCAGCAGTGAAGTAAAGCGTGGTAAACCCGCCCCCGACTTATTTTTACATGCAGCTAAGCAAATGGGCGTAAAACCAGAGCATTGCTTGGTAATTGAGGACAGCGAAGCTGGCGTATGTGCAGCCATAAATGCCAATATGCAAGTACTGCATTACAGTGGCGGGCAGCACATGCAAACGGCCATTAACTATGTTCATAAAGCGTATCCAAATATTGCTCACTTAACTCATTGGCAGCAGTTTTTTACAGCTTATCCTGCACTTAAAAGTAAAAACATTTAAACATGGCTACTTATACCAACACACATTTATAGGGTTTATAAGTGGCAAAATATAAGCGTTGTTAGTACTGGTATTAATTATAAAAACTAAAACAAGTGGTTACGCGTTTATAAAACTAAATTATAAGAAGCAAAGTCTTTAGGTATTAAGTACTTTGCTGTTAACAACTAGGAAATACCATGGCAACGAGTCCACACACACACACATTTAAAGATGTAAACGAAGAGCAACTTCCGGTTGCTAATAATAAGCTTCACGGCTGGAAACATTTTGCAGGGCTATACGCTGGTGAACATGTTGCTGCCACTGAATTTGTTATTGGCGCAACCTTTGTTGCATTAGGCGCATCAACCATCGACATTCTATTGGGGTTATTAATAGGTAACCTGTTAGCAATGTGTTCTTGGTGGCTAATTACGGCACCCATTGCAGTACAAACCCGCTTAAGTTTATATAACTACTTAAACAAAATTGCTGGTAACTCAATGACCAAGCTCTATAACTGGGCTAATGTAGTTATTTTTAGTGTTATATCGGCGGCCATGATCACGGTATCCTCCACCGCCGTGCGGTTTTTGTTCGACATACCCGCGCAGCTTGATTGGTATCCAAACAGCTTTTGGTTTGTCGCCATTGTTTTAGCCGTTGGCTCAATTGTTGTATTTGTTGCTATGTATGGCTTTTCAACCGTTGCTGACTTTTCAAAACTGTGTGCGCCCTGGCTATTTGTTATATTTATTGCAGGCTCGTTCGCGTTATTCCCTGAGCTTTCAAACCACGTATTGGGTTCTACCTCTTTAACTAGCTTTAGCGACTTTATGACCATAGGCGACTCCTCCATCTGGACGGGCACCAATGCCGATGGTGAAAAAGGCATTGGCCTATTAGAAGTGATTGGCTTTGCATGGGCTGCTAACTCAATTACTCACTTTGGTTTAATCGACATGGCTATTTTTAGATTTGCTAAACGCAAAAGCTATGGCTTGTTCTCTGGTGTGGGTATGTTTTTTGGTCATTACTTAGCGTGGATCTCTGCCGGTATTATGGGCGCAGGTGTTGCGGTATTACTTAAAACAACCATTTCGTCACTTGATCCGGGTGATGTTGCATACCATGCATTAGGTTGGACTGGATTTGTTATTGTAATTATTGCCGGTTGGACTACAGCTAACGCAAACCTTTACCGTGCAGGCCTTGCAGCGCAATCTATATTTGTTAATCAATCACGTGAACGCACAACCGCTATTGTAGGTGTGGTAACCGTGATTATTGCGTGTTTCCCGTTTGTATTTTCACAAATGCTTCCGCTACTTACCTACGCAGGCTTATTAGTTGTGCCAGTGGGCGGCATTGTATTTGCCGAGCATGTGTTATTTCCTAAAATTGGCTTAACACGTTACTGGGCTAAATATAAAAATATTACCCGCAGCATCCCTGCTATTGCCTCATGGGCACTTGCACTTGTGTTCGGTTTTGGCTTAAACGCAATTGATGTAATGTCGTTTTACTACTTGTTTATTCCTACCTGGATTTTCACCATCGTTATTTACACACTTTTAGCTAAAAAATACGGTGCCGGTGAAGATTACACGCAAGAAATTGCAGCAGAAGAGCAAGAGCAACGTGATATTAAAGAATATCAAGCAGCTGAGGCTAAAGACATTCCAAAGCCAGTAATTGATAGCTCTGTATTTACCAAAGTTCTTAATGGCATATCGACTATTTCATTGGTGATTATTTTTATTTTTGCCAGCCAAGTGATGTTTTTCAGTGACACTATGGTGATGTACAGCGCTAATAAGTCGCAGTTCGAAATTGCCTGTTTTATTTGTACTGTTATTTATTTTGTTACTGCGTACTGGTCGTTAAAACGCCATAAAGTACTCAATACAGCATCGTAATTACTTATCGTAATACAGTATCGTAATTTATATTTTATTTTTGTTTAGTAAGGTCGCACCATGACGCAACATCAACACACAAACGCTCTTGTTACAGGGCTAAACCAACAGAGCTTGGCTCAATTACCAAGCCATGTTGACACACCAAGTTACGACCGTAGCGCCGTTAAAGCGGGGATTGTTCATATTGGTGTAGGCGGCTTTCATCGTGCTCACCAAGCGGTATATGTTAACGAGCTTTTAAAAACCCCAGGCTCTGAGCAGTGGGGCATATGTGGTGTTGGCCTGTTAGAGGGTAACCGTGGTCTGCGTGATATTTTAAAGCAGCAAGATTACCTTTACACGCTAACTGTTAGACACCCAGACGGTAAAATAGATAACAAAGTAATTGGCTCAATGATCGACTTTTTGTTTGCCCCAGAGGACAAACAAGCGGTAATTAATAAACTCGCACACAGCGATACTAAAATTGTATCGCTTACTATTACCGAAGGCGGTTATAACTTTAACCCGGCAACGGGCGAATTTGATTACAGCAATCCAGATATTATTAACGACATTAATAACCCGAACGACCCAATTACGGCGTTTGGTTACATTACTGCTGCGCTAAAACTGCGTAAAGAGCAAGGTTTGGGCGCCTTTACAGTACAGTCGTGCGATAACATTCAGCATAACGGTAACGTAACACGCAAAATGCTTTTAGCCTTTGCCACAGAGCAAGACAAAAACCTAAGTGAGTGGATTGAGCAAAACGTATCGTTTCCAAATGCGATGGTTGACCGCATAACACCGGTATCTAAAAAGAGTGATATTGATTACGTGGTTGATGCCTATGGTGTTAGCGACGAGTGGCCAATTACTTGTGAGTCGTTTACACAATGGGTAATAGAGGACACCTTTAGTGACTCTCGCCCAAATTGGGATGTTGTTGGTGCACAGTTTGTAACTGATGTGACGCCTTATGAAACCATGAAAATACGTTTACTTAATGCTGGGCATTCTGTGCTTGGTTTATTAGGTTCAATTCATGGTTATGGCACAATTGACGAAACGGTATCTGATGAATTATTTGCCACATACCTACGTGCTTTTATGGATAAAGAAGTAACGCCAAACCTTGAACCGCTTGAAGGTATTGATCTTCAAAGCTACAAAGATACGTTAATAGAGCGTTTTGCTAATCCTAATATTAAAGACAGCCTGGCGCGTATTTGCAGTGAAAGCTCAGCTAAACTGCCTAAGTTTATTATTGCTACAATTAACGAAAACCTAGTACAAGGTCGAGATATATCGTTGGCTGCACTGGTTATTGCTACTTGGTGTTTATACAGCGATAAAGGTGTAAGTGAAAAAGGCGAAAAGCTTGAAATTCAAGATGCGATGTACAAAGAGCTTAATTCTTACGCGCAAGAGACTCAAACTAGCCCGATTGCATTTTTAAAGTTAACGAGCTTGTTTGGTAAGCTTGAGCATAACGAAGCTTTTACTGCAGAGTATAAAAAATCGATTGCCGCGCTATACGCACCTAATAGTAAAATTAAAGCCATTATGCAGGCTGCACTTGAGCAAAAGAGTAACTAATTATGAGTATTTTAATTAATCATAAATCAGGCGAAAACGTAAGTGTTAGCTGCTTTGGCGAGGTACTGTGGGATTGTTTTGACTCTGGTAAACGCCTAGGTGGCGCGCCGCTTAATATGTGTGTGCGTATTAACTCACTTGGCATTAAAGCCGACATGATCAGCGCTGTTGGTAACGACGAGTTAGGCGCTGAGCTGCTCGGCGAAATTGCGAGCAAAGGCGTAAGCTGCGATTATATTGCTATTAACAGTGACAAAAAAACCAGCACGGTTGAGGTAACACTCGATAGTGGTGGCTCAGCAAGTTATGAAATAGTGGCAGATACAGCGTGGGATAATATAGCGCTTACAGATGAGTTACTGAGTAAAGTTAAAAGTAGCGATGTATTTGTATTTGGCAGCCTAATAGGGCGAAGCGAAACGTCTTTGGCAACATTAAATCAATTAGTTGATGTAGCAAACTTTAAAGTATTTGACGTAAACCTACGTGCGCCTCACTACACATTAGCAACACTCGTAGATTTAATGAACAAAGCCGACTTCATCAAATTAAACGACGAAGAGCTATACGAAATTGCTAAAGCTATGGGTTGTAAGTTTCATTCGCTTGAGCAAAACTTAGCCTTTATTGCTGCACAAACTAATACCGAATATTTATGTGTAACTAAAGGCAGCCATGGCGCATTACTCACCATTAAAGGCGAAAACTACTATAACTCAGGCTATTTAATTAGTGTTGTTGATACAGTTGGCGCAGGGGATTCGTTTTTAGGTTCGTTAATTTATCAGCTGTGCAGTAGTGATTGCGCACAACATGCGGTTGACTTTGCTTGTGCTGTTGGTGCTATGGTCGCCGAAAGTGCCGGAGCAACACCTACTTTAACGCATCAACAAATAAATGAGTTTATGAACCCATAAATAAATTGGTGATAAGGTATTATTAATTTTTATCGATAACTTATCGGGCAGATTAAAAAAGGCAGATTTACCCAGTAAAGCTGCCTTTTTTATTACTTTAAATCTTTATGTTCTGTACAGTTAACGCTCAATAAGGCCACGAAATAGGTCTAAGTTATTTTATTCGACTATAGTATTAGCTAAACGTCTTATAGTAAGAATATTAATCCTTTGTTAATGTTCGTCGATTATTCACGGAATGAAAGGCCGGAGCGGCAAACAGTGCGCTCTTTAATACAAATACAAAAAGAGAAACATGCTTTATGATCATCTTTTTTATCTGCATCACAATTTTAATACTGGGTTACAAATTTTATAGTCCCTTTGTTGAAAAGCAAGCAGGTTTAGACTCAACGATTGAAACACCACAAAAGCGCTTTAGCGAAGGTGTTGATTACGTGGCTATTCATCCTGTGCGTGCATTTTTAATTCAATTTTTAAACATCGCCGGTGTAGGTCCTATTTTTGGTCCTATTCTTGGTGCCTTATACGGACCCGTTGCACTAGTTTGGATTGTACTAGGTAACGTGTTAGGTGGTGCTGTTCACGACTTCTTCTCAGGTGTTATGAGTATAAAAGAAGACGGAAAAAGCCTGCCAGAAATAGCCGGGCATTACTACAATATTGTATTTAAAGGCTTTATGCTGATATTTACTGCCATGCTACTGTTTTTTGTAGGTGTAGTATTTATTATGAGCCCTGCGGGCTTATTAAGTAACCTTGATTTTTTTGAAGGTACAATGCTGGCAAATAACACCTTTTGGGTGTTGGCTATTTTAGCGTATTACTTTTTAGCGACCTTGCTACCAATTGATAAAATCATTACTAAGTTTTACCCAATTTTTGGCGCTTTAATGATTGTAATGACTGTTGCTATTGCAGTTTCGTTATTGATTAACGCGCCACACTTACCCGTTGCAGGTGACTTTTTAGCTTACTTTAGTGGTGACCATGCACATGACTTTTTAGAGCCAAATCCGGATGGTTTACCTACGTGGCCATTGTTATTTATAACAATTACCTGTGGCGCTATTAGTGGTTTTCACTCAACGCAAGCACCTATTATTGCACGCTGTTTAACAAACGAAAAATATGTACGCCCGGTATATTACGGCGCCATGATGTGTGAAGGTATTGTTGGTTGTGTTTGGGCACTTGCTGGTATTGCTGCATTCCCAGAAGGTTATGCCGGTTTAAAAGCATTACTTGATCAAGGTGGCCCAGGTTTAGTGGTTAATCATATTGCTAATAGCTACTTAGGTGTATTTGGTGGTGTTATGGCTATTATTGCTGTAGCTGTATTCCCAATTACTTCAGGTGATACTGCGTTTCGTTCACTACGTTTAACCGTGGTTGATGCGTTTAATATTCCGCAAAGCTTACGTAACCGCTTATTAGTAGCGATTCCAATTTTAGCAATTGCTTACTTTATGACTAAACTCGACTTCTCGCTTATTTGGCGCTACTTTGCGTTCTCAAACATGCTGCTTTCTACTAGCGTATTATGGCTGGCAACTAAGTACTTGTTTGACCGCGGTGCATTCCATTGGATTGCCAGTATTCCTGCAGTAATTGCTACAGCAGTGACGCTTTCATACATTATGACAGCGGCAATTGGTCTTAACTTATCAAGTGATATGGGTAAGCCAATTGGTGCAGTGGTAGCGGTAATTGGTTTTATTACACTTGCCATAGTGCACTCTAAGCACAAAGGCAGAGTAAAAGTTATTAATTAAAAAATGATCATAAATCATAAGTGTTAATTAAAAACGAGCAGCTAAACCTGCTCGTTTTTTATGCCCAATAATAAAGCTCCATCACACTTACGGCTAAATAACATGACTTAATTTAATGCTACCAATATAACTGTTATTATTTGTTAATTGCTTTAACTGAGTTAGGAAAAAAAATGAAAATAGCCGCTGATTTTAGTAAGCGCGTTGTTGTACATAGTGAAAAACTAGAGTGGGTAGCCTCGCCAATAGCGGGAGTGCATAGACGCCCTTTAGATAGAGTAGGCGATGAAGTTGCTCGCGCCACAAGCATAGTACGTTATGCGCCTGGTAGTGAATTTTCGCCGCATGTACATACAGGTGGTGAAGAGTTTTTAGTGCTCGATGGCGTATTTCAAGATGAGCACGGCGATTACCCTGTAGGTAGTTATATTCGCAATCCTCCCCAGTCAAAGCACAAACCGGGATCTCAGGGGGGCTGCGTAATATTTGTAAAATTGTGGCAGTTTCAACCACAAGATAGACAGCATGTGTGTTTACACACTAAAAAAATGCAAGGCGTTACGCACCCCCAGTTTAATAATGTTAGCGTAATTTCTTTATATAAAGATAACTTTGAAGAGGTAAGCTTACTGCACTTTAAACCTAACGCCGACATGGTTATAAATGCAAAGGATGGGGCTGAGCTGTTAGTACTTGAGGGATTGCTTAACGAGCAAACAGATACCCTTATTAAAAATAGCTGGTTAAGAGTGCCTATTAATAGCACTGTTAATGCTAAAGCAGGAAGTACAGGCGCAATAGTCTGGCTTAAAACCGGTTATTTAACTGATGTAGCAAACCAAATCACTCGATTAAAAAATGCATAATTAACCACTTCAAATGAAGTAGCAAAACACCCGTTATAGCTGAGCTTTGAGTTGTATCAGTATGGGCCTTAAGCTATCACCTATACTCAAAGTACATTTATTGTAAGAGTACTTATTATGGTTGGTTTAACGCACGGTTTATCTATTGGCATTGAACGCACAGGAAGTGAGTTTTTTTTAACACTAAAAGCAGTAGGCACATTAACTCACAAAGATTATAAGATTATTACACCGATGATCGACTCAGCCCTAAGTAAAGTGGAACACCCTATAGTTAAAGTGCTGATAGATGGCTCACAATTAGAAGGTTGGGAGCTTAGAGCCGCATGGGATGACTTAAAGCTTGGGTTAAAACACGGTAAAAACTTTAAAAAAGTGGCTGTTTACGGCAATAAAGAGTGGCAAGCAACCTTAGCCAAAGTAGCGGGCTGGTTTGTAGCAGGTAAAGTAGCCTACTTTGAAAACGCCACCACAGCCATTGAGTGGCTAAAAGAGTAGTATTAATGTGTGGTAAGTATAAATAAAATAGCAGTAAAGTTATGTGTTTTTATTTTTTAACCTCGGCCCACTGGGCTTTTAGCCAGCGGCTTAGGGTAATAATATCGGTTTGTTTTGCTCGCGATTTTTTATATACAAAATAAAATTTACAGCCGGTTTCAACTCCATGCAGTGGCAACTTAACTAAGTGGTTATCGTGCTGTGAGGCAATAAAAAACGCATCAATAAGCGTAATACCTAAATTATAACGCGCAGCTTCTGCGGCCAGTATAACGTGACTAAAGTGATTAACTCTTACGTTTTTAGGCAGCTCAAAGCCGCCGCTTTTACACCATTGCTGCCAGTCATTGGTGCTACGTTGCTCTGACTCATCATACTGCACCGACAACAGCGGGTGCTTCCATAATTCATTGGGCAGCGATTGATTTTTTAATTGCTGCCACATGCCTTTGCCACAAGCAGGGTAAAGCTTTTCTGCAAATAAAAATAAGCTGACAAACTCACCTTTAGGTGGCGTTGTGGTAATAAAACAATCGGCAACACGGTCGCTAAAATCCGCCTCATCTACAATCATATTTAAAGTTAAGTCGATATCTGGCGAGTCATGTTTAAAGCTTTCTAATCGCGGTATTAACCACTTTACAGCTAACGAGCTATAAAGTGCTAAACGAATATGCCCAGGCTCGCCGTAACGTATTTTTTGTGTGGCAGAGGCTAAACTGGTTAATGAATGACTCACTTCTTGATAGTAACGATTGCCCGCGTCGGTTAACGAAAAGCTACGACCACTGCGGTTAAATAGCGGCTCGTTTAAATATTGCTCTAGTAATTTAACCTGATGGCTCACGGCACTTTGCGTCACATTAAGGTGTTCAGCCGCTTTAGAAAAACTATTTAATCGCGCTACAGATTCAAAACACTGAACAGCACGTAATGGGGGCAATTTCATTATTAGTTAAACTCATACTAAAAGTATTTTAATCATTATACATAATTAAACGAATTGCTCTATGCTAGCGTTTTTAATTTGCGGGCACGGAGTAACAATGCAAAAAATATCGGTTGGCTTAGGCATGACATTACTTGTGGTGGGTAATATTATTGCGGTTTTTTCTGACGCTATAATCAAAACTTTACCAGCAGAAAGCCCCACGTTTCAGTTTGTATTTATGCGCCAACTTACCGCAGTATTAATTTTGCTCCCGTTTTGTTTGTCGGCGAATAAAAAACATTTATTTGCCGGTTTAAAATGGCATGCGGTACGCGGACATGTATGGTTATTTGGTATTATATTTATGGTGTTTGCGCTCAAAGCTTTACCGCTTGCAACCGCTAACGCTATTTTTTATGCAGCGCCTTTATTAATGCTGCCTTTAGCAGTAATGATATTTCGTGAACAGCTAACAAAAAGCAGCATAGCTGTGGCTGTTATTGGCTTTATAGGGGTACTTATTGTTATTCAGCCTACCGACATTAATTGGGCGGCTATATTTGCACTTGTAGTCGCAATTACACTGGCAATAAATAATGTACTAATACGTAAGTTACCTAAGCACCATAGTATTATGCAAACTTTGTTACTTACCAATTTGGTAGGTATGCCTGTGGGATTAGGTTTGGCGCTGTGGGAAAACGAGCCATGGCATTGGGCCGCACTCATTACTGCGTTTGGCTCTACACTGTTTATTTTAATTTATGCGGGAATTTGCGTGTATGTTTATAGCAAAATCGAATCGAGCCAAGTTGCTAGCGCTGAATATAGTGGCTTAGTGGCGGCTGTCGTTGTTGGTTTATTTTGGTTTGGCGAAGTACCTACACTTGGCTTAATAATTGGCGCATCGTTAATTATTTTACCCTTAGTATGGTTGGCTAACGTACAAAAAAACAAACAGCGATTGGTTAAACGTCAACTCACAAAATAAACTACTGCGCGTGGTGTGTACTGCGCAGTAGTAAATAGTCGTTTAAGCCAAATAAACAAATATAAGTTAATTAGAGCTTATATTACTTTTGTAAACCAAACGGATCGTCAATACTGTGGCTAGGCTCGGTAAACCATTTTGCACCACTGTCGGTCATATAAAAATGATCTTCTAAGCGCACCCCAAATTCATCCGGTATAACCAGCATTGGCTCGTTACTAAAACACATGCCAGCGGCTAGTGGCGTTTTATTACCGCCTACCAAATAAGGCCATTCGTGAATATCTAAACCAATGCCGTGGCCTGTACGGTGCGGGCAACCAGGTGTTTGATAATCAGGGCCTAAACCTTGCTCAGCTAAGTAGCTGCGCGCAGCTGTATCTACGTCTTCACATGGCACGCCAATTTTTGCTGCATTGAAAGCTGCAATTTGTGCTGCTTTTTCATTATTCCAAAATTGACGTTGGCGATCAGTTGCTTCACCAAACACATAAGTGCGGGTAATATCAGATAAGTAATCATGTACTTTACAGCCAGTATCAATAAGTACCATGTCGCCTTTTTTAAGGATTTGCGGATCTTTTACCCCATGCGGAAATGACGTTGCAAGCCCAAATAACACGATACAAAAGTAGTTACCCGGCGCGCCTACTTTTTGATGCGCTAGCTTTATAAACTCTTCAACTTCAGTGGTACTAATACCCTCGTGCAGCATGCTTGCCGTAGCTTGATGAACCACTAAGGTCATATCCATAGCGCGTTGCATTAACGCCAGCTCATTGGCTGATTTATGCATTCTACAATGTGCTGTAACAGGTTGAGCATTCACTAAATTTAAGCCCGTTTGCGCTTTATTAATACCATCAAAAATAAAGAACTGCGCGCTTTCGTCAATACCAATAGTGCCATTAGCCGCAATACCCATTTCCGTTAATATATTAACAAATAACTGATATGGGTTTTGATGCTCTTGCCAGCCACGGATTGGCCCGTCAATTACTTTAAAACCATTGAGTGAGCCAATTTCAAAATAAGGAGCTATGTATTGCACTTCACCTTTAGCAGGCAAAATTGCGCCAACTAAACGCTCACTTGCATACCAACGCATACCGGTAAAATAAGCCAGGTTAGTACCTGCATTTAAATAAATGGCATCAATGCCATTGTTTTGCATATACGTTTGCGCTTTGGCTATACGAGATAAATATTCTGCCGGTTGAATAGGGGTTAAATCGCTGGTCATATTGCTTAAGCTAGCGAGTGCTTGTTCTTTGGTTTGGGTGCCAATACCAATTGTGGTCATAATGATCTCCTCTTTTATGCGGCTATTGTGCTTGTGCGGCAGGTTAACTGCAAGTTGCTTGCGGTAAAACTTTGTAATCTGAGCATGTATTTAATAAAGCCAATGCGCTATATTAATCTAAGTGCTAGGCAGTTTGATTGCTGCGTATGTTGTTTAGTAAACTATAAAAATAAAAACAAAGGTGGTTGTATGGCTCTGTTATGGTTGGGGGTTTTATTTATAATAATTGGCACTTTGCCATTTGTACGCTGGTTAAAATGTAAAGTAAGTAAACGCCACTGGCGGGTTTGTGTTGTAGAACAAATAACTGCCGTGGCAAATAATCAAATAACAGCACCCGAAATGTTGCATCAGCCAACTATGCTAGTGAGTTTTCGTTTTGATGGGCAGGTGCACAGTGTATTAGTGGAATATCGTGAAAAAATGTTTACCCGTTTTAAACAAGGTAAAACCTGCACACTGTTAGTTGACAAAAATAACCCGCAGCAGGTTTATAATAACGCAATACTTTGGCAAAGCTACGGATTAGTATGGTTATTAGCCGGTATTAGTTTATGTGCTTTTAGTTATTTTAGTTTGATTTAGCTTGATTTAAATCCCCTCGTTATCCCTTAATAGCGTTTAAGTGCAGCGCTTTTGAGGGAGCTTACCATGCGTTTTATTACTCTGTTTACTCTTCTTTTATTTCATCCTAACACTCGTTTTACAGCTACCAGATTAATTTTACAGTTGCGCAGATAATCAAAAAACTCGTCATTAGTTAAATTACATCATGATTGTTTTTTACACTAAAGTGTAATCTCATGTTTTGTTTGTTGCTTAGGTGTTTTTGTTTTGTATCTTATTGTTAATAAGTAGCTTGTGTTTATACTAAAGTCTTATACTATCGCTGTTTGCTATATTGAATAACCCCCAGTGGTTGGATAAAATCCTTTTCAAATTGGTTATTACTGATCACAGCTCATTTACTACGAGTTATCGTAGCTGATCATTATTAGCGCCAAAATAGTTAGCTTAAAGTTAACAGCTATATGCCTTTAATTTTTACTGACACAAAGTTAACTAAAAACTCTACCTTTAAAAGTAACTAATTTCGTATTTGTAGCTAGCAACCAGCACTGCTTAGCTAAATTACGGCTGCATTTTAATTAAATAGCGCTGCAAATACATTTAATGTAACCCCACAACGACTATGGTAAACATGAAATATAACAAACGAATTAAACCCTCTTTATTACTACTTTCAATATTATGCGCAGCTACAATGAGTGTTCACGCAGCAGAGCGCCCCGCTGGTTTATCGGATGAAGATATTGCATACGTTAAACAGTTAATTAATAATGAAATGCAAGCGCAGGATGACGCTAAAGCTAAGCAAGAATTGGATAATGGGTTTGAATTTAATGGGTATTTTCGCTCAGGTACAAACACCATTATAGGGAGTGGCAGTAAAAATAATGGCTCTTGTTATTCACTAAACTACCCTAAAAATGATGGGGTTTATTATCGCTTAGGTAACGAATGCAGAGACTACAGCGAGTTTCAGCTGACTAAAAAACAGCAGCTAAATGGGGTTAATTTTAAAGCCGTATTTATGATGGACTTTGCCGGGGATTCAAGAGATCCAACCGCAACGGAGGAGTGGTCTAGACGCTCAAGGCAGCTTTATGTAGAAACAGACAACTTACTCGATAATGGTACGCTATGGATTGGCCGCAGATATTATTACGATAAGGCAGTTGGTAGCGTACATATATTAGATTACAAACATATGCAAAGCTCGGGTAACGGCGTGGGTGTGTCCGACATCACGGTAAATGAAACCGATAAGCTGCATCTTGCTGCCATCACTTATGGTGGCGAGGGCGAACTTACAGGTAACAAAGCCACTGCAGATACTAACTATCAAAACTTTATGGCCGACGTACGCTATGAAATGGATGTAGGCGATGCGGGTAAAGTGGTATTTGCACTGCAAAACTTATTTGTAAATGATGCAATTGATGAAGCAGGGCTTACCGATGGCAGAACTTTTACAGTGCAATGGCAAAAGCAGTTAGGCAATGTTGATCAAAAAACAGTGATTCAATATGGTACCGGCGCCATGGCGCAAAACCCAGGCGCTGCCGGTACTGATGGCGGAAGCTTTGATTATGCGGCAGATAGCAGCTCAAGTGGCTTTCGTATTTTTAATAATGGCTTAGTTGATATTACCGAAAAATTTAAACTAGATTACATGGTAATGTACGAAAAATCATCTGATTACCACACCCTAAAAAGTGTTGGTGTGCGCCCGCATTATTCAATATCGCCGCATTGGAGTGTGCTTGGTGAAGTGGGTTATAACGCTTATCAAACTAAAACAAACGGCATTGAAAATGATGAGCAAACACTCATGAAATATGCGCTAGCATTACAAGCAACAGCCGACTCTACCGAATATTGGTCGCGTCCATCGTTACGCTTTTACCTAAGTAACTTTGATTGGAACAAGGCTGCTGGGCAAGAGTCTGGGTTAAGTGTTGCAGGCAAAGAGGGCGACGAAAGTGCCTTAGTTGCAGGCGCTCAGGTTGAAATTTGGTTTTAATACGCAGTATTAATGCGCCATAAAAAATATAATAAAATAAGTTTCGTAGGCGCATTTAGTGCCTACGAAACGTTAATTAACCTCGCTATAAAATTAATCTAAACCATCACTTAATGATTTTTTTTGGCAATGCTTGCTGGTGGTACGCCATAGGCTTGTTTAAATAATCGGCTAAAATGGCTAGGGCAATTAAAACCCAGCTCATAACACGCTTGGCTAACCGTGCGCCCCTGTAATAATTTACTATAGGCTTTTTTAAGCCTAAGTTGCTGCTGCCACAGTGCCGGGCTAGTACCAAACGCCAACTTAAATTGTTGATAAAACTTGCTGCGACTCATGCAGGCAATTTTACACAACGGATTCTTACCGTATCTTAGTCATAAATCGCGACTTATATTTTTGCAAATATAAGGGGACAAATTGACCCATTCCACGATTGATCAGTATCGAGAGTAAGATCAACGAACAGCCAATAATTTTGTATAAAGACATAGTTTCTGCGAACCATATAATACTGATTATAAAGACCCATATAGGCTCAAGTATCATGATTACAGCGGCATTAGCAGCACTAGCACCTTTTTGGCCTTTGGTTTGGATGGCATAGCGTAAACTCGTGGCAACTATTATGCTTAGGCCAACCCATCTCCAAGTAGAGCTGGGGATCACGTCAGGCCATACTTCAAAATAAGCCGATATTACTAACCCAATAATTCCGATAGAGCATAGCTGAATACAAGTTAACAACAACACTGGAACACGCTGGGCATATCGGCTATTCAAGTTAAAATGTATGGCTAGCATTATTGCCGCTAACAAAAACCATAGTTGAGTACTTGATTGGTTCCATTCACCCAAGGCTGATAATAATACCAAGCCAATGATAGCAAAAGGCAGGGAGTACCAAAACGCCGTTGTAGGTTTATCAGTAAAGAGCAGCCAGGCGAACAGAGGAACAAAAAGTTGTGACAAGGTCATAATAAATGCCCCTTCACCTAAGGTTTCGCTAATAGATACAGCATAAATCCATAACAATAAAGCACAGCCTAATACACTTCCTACAGAAAAGGCTTTGAGAAGTACAATCGGTCGAATTAGGCATAAGTCACGATAACAAAAGGGCAATAAGCATAAAGCGGCTAATAAAAATCTTATACCAATAAAGCCAAAAGCGGGTAAGTGTTGAATTGCTTCTTTGGAAAAAATCCAGCCTGATGCCGCTATTATGGTTGCTATGACTAATAGTAGCTCTGCATGTCGATGTTGTTTAGGTAACTGCATTTAAGTGTGTATCCTAATCTCATATTGATCATTCAGCAATACCATTGTTAACGAGTTTCAAGCCGAATAAGAACAGGTAACATAATCTATAAATCATATTTTGATTTACATTATGCAATAATAATACGCCAAGCTTAACCCCAATAGGTGCCAGTGGCATTTAAAATAGAGCAGTCAATAAGTTAGTTTGATCAAAGTTACCAAGTGCTATTTAAGGAATTAATTTGAAAAAATTAATAAAGCCAAACAACAGTGCCATAGTGGCGATTAAAGTTATTTTATCAAGGCTTTTAGGTAATAGATAAATGCTAATGGATCCACTGCCTGCATGGATGGTCGTACTAGAAAAGCCACCAAAAAGACTCCAAAACCAAGTACATTCTACAATTGTTTTATTACGGATTTTCAATAGGTATTGAAGGCAGAATAATATAGATGAACTGCCAATCAATAAGTTTAAACCGATGCTGGAAATCATACTCAAGCTTATTCCTGTAATAAAAACACCCACAAGCGCCCAAGGTAACATTAACTTGAGTAGGGTATAATCAGCACATTCGATAATGTAACTTGATTGCAAAAATATCCATAACGCACAAAATAGGCAGTAAAATAGTTGCTGCTTGCATAGATGAAATAGCTAACGCCATCATTGGCACTGCAATAACACCTAATGCACCGCCGAACCCTCCTTTACCAATGCCAAATATTAATATTGCTGGAACAGCAGTTAGATAAAACCAGGGATCAGTTACCAACATTATTGAATAAGCCTTAACAAGAGAATAGTCGTCCTTGACTAAACTTTACTCTACACACTTGATTCACTCTTAGGATTATATATCGCTGTAAGAGGATTGAAATGATGTATAAAAAGTAAACCTAAGTATCTATTAACTCAATAGTACGGGTTTCCCACTAGAAAGTGACTCCTGAGCGGCATCGGCCATTATTTGTGCCTTCATTCCATCAGTAAAGGATGGACTGGTTGCCGTTTTATTAATGAGTGATGTGATAAAGCTATTAAGTTGAGAGCGATAAGCGTATTCATATCGCTCGATAAAGAATGGGTTAAGTATGCTAAGACTATCAGTGTTACTGGCAGTTGATTTGCTGACAGAGTTTGGGCGAGGATTATTTGATTGTAATAATCCCTCACTACCAAATGCTTCAATTCGTTGATCATAGCCATATACGCAGCGCCTAGAGCCATTGATGTGACAAAGTTTACCAGATTGAGNTTTAATCGTGATCATCACACTGTCAACGTCGCCAATATCAGCTAAATCAGGCGCAATTAGCGTGCTGCCAATAGCGTAAACTTCAGCGGCTTCTTCCCCTGTTATGAAGCGAAACATATCAAAATCATGAATAATCATATCACGGAAAATTCCACCTGAGTGCTTTAAGTAATTCGTTGGCGCAATATCAGGATCTCTACTGGTGATTATTAATTGTTGTAGCTGACCAATACCGCCATTACTTAGCTGTTGTTTTAATTCAGAGTGGGTTGGATCAAAACGACGATTAAAGCCAATTTGAATCGGTACATGGCAATCTTTTATTTGCTCCCAGCATTGCCGCACGTGCTCCGTACTGAGATCAATCGGCTTTTCACATAAAATAGCTTTACCTGCTAAAGCACCTTTAATAATGAACTCAACATGTGTATCAGTTGAGGTTGCAATCAGTAATGCATCAATACTATCGTCATTGAGAATTTGCTCAACAGATTCAACGGCGTAAGCATCATATTTAGTAGCTAATTCGATCGCAGCTGGCTGATATGTATCATAAACATAGCACAATCTCGCCTGAGGAGAGCTGGCTATTAGCGAAGCATGCATACTGCCAATACGACCTGCACCCAATAAAGCAAAATTAATCATATTTATCTCCCTCTTATTTATTGAGAATCCATTCGTGTGCTGGATCATTTTTAAATACCCATTCTCGAGTAGGTCCTGCCATTACATTTAAGTAATACAATTCATACCCATGCGGACTGCCAACTGGG
>LV_Brine_h2_0102DRAFT_1000216_pt1 | contig 21691 bp, 28 predicted proteins | sample LakVidmifraction_3_FD_10600 | JGI IMG/M metagenome (IMG submission 10600)
GCATCTGCGGCTAAATTAGGTATTTCTAATGAACCGACTCCAGAAGTAGTAGAAAATCTACAGCAACTAGTCACACACCTATTACAACCCCTCAGAACAGCCCTGGGGCTACCATTAAGGGTTACAAGCGGCTACCGTAGCCTAGCTGTAAATAAAGCCGTAGGCGGTGTTAAAACAAGCCAGCACAGTCAAGGTAAAGCAGTAGACATTGTAGTTCAAGGTGTAGAACCTTATGACGTAGTACAGCAGTTAATTACTTTAGGTATTGAATTCGACCAAGCAATAAACGAATTTAACTCTTGGACGCACCTAAGTTTTAATGCAGGTGCTAATCGTAAACAAGTACTGACAGCTAAAAAGACAGATGGTAGAACTAGATTTATTTTAGGACTACACAAATAAAAGAAACCCGGATATCCTTTACAGGACTCCGGGTATTTTTACGTCTGCAGATTACGCTATAGTACTTTTAATTTCTTAGATGTCGCTATAGTGCATTCACCAGATTTACGTTTGACAACTTGATTATCTCCATGAGGTACTAAATAATACTAGATTTTCATTTGTTTCCTTTGTCATGTTTGTGAAATCTAACTATAGCAGAAAATATTGTCTCTTTCTTACATATAATACAACTACATTTTAATTCAGACGGATTCTCAAGTTTCATTCTTTTACTTGTAGCCTCCAAAGTTTTATAGGAGTTTTTAGTTGACTTATGAAGACCTTTTGATCTAAGTTCTCTCTTTTTACTTGAGACTTTCATAACTGTATCTATATTTTTCATAGGATTATTTAAAAGTAATCTTAATTGTGAGTCTTTTCTGACTAAGCCAAACATCGGATTATTTCTTCCTTTGTTATCGTTACCAAAACAACCATTGGGAATAGCATTTGCTTTATTTATATATAAAACATTTGATACAACATTTAATATTTTGTGCAAATAGTTTTCTTTATCTGTGGCTTCTTGTCTTGTGTTATGTATAGAAACTATCTTTGTGTGAAAGAGTTCTGAATTATCTTTTAACTCTGCTTTCCATATTTGTTTATATGCTTTAGAAGAAACAGAACCTCTGTATCCGTTTTTAATTTTAGATACAGAGGTTGACCCAACATAGAACATTGGTAATTTATTACCTTTGTAGGTAGTCAGGTATGTGCAAAACATTACTGACACGCCTCACAAACATCCCCTTTACTGGCTTGTACTCCAGCCTGTGTATAAATATAGTACAAAGCTAAGATATTAGGGTCACGAAAAGCTTCAGAATGCACTTCAGCAATCCATGCAGGGTCTTCATCAGAAGAAAAGAATAAGTTCAGTGATTGCCATTGATCAATATACCTACTACGTGCAGAAGCTAATCTTAACACAGCTTTCTGATTAATTTCAAAAGCAGTTTTAAATACTTGTTTTTCAGTATCATCTAGCCAACTGACATGCTGAACTGATCCTTGCTTGTCGGTAATTTCTTGAACGTGCTTCTTAGAGTAAACACCCTTGTTCTTCATCAGCTCAAGTAGTACAGGATTTAAACGATCAATTTCTCCTGCACTTGTCATCTGATTGTAACTCATAGCAGGATCTGGATTGATGCCCTCTGATACACCGCCCATTAGTAGGGCAGTAGATTTAGTAGGAGCAATAGCAATAGTATGGCTATTTCTACGATTAAAGCCTTTGCACCATTCAGGTTCACCCAATACAACTGCCATATCTTTTGTAGCTTTCTCAGCTTGATCCCAGATGTCTGCAGAAATTTCTTGACTTAGGATGTGAGCATCAAAACTCTCAAACGTAATCATTTCTTGCATAAACAACGTATGAATACCACAAAGACCTAAACCGAGTGCTCTACTCTTTTCAGTAAATCTTACTGCTTTCTCAAGACCACTTACGTTTCTAGCTTTCTCTATAAACTCAGATGCTACACAATCTAGAAAGACTGTAGCCCAATAAGGAGCATCTGTGCCTTTCCACTCTTTGCGCTTTGCTGCGTTCATAGACGATAGTACACAAGTATAGGTGTGGTTTTCATCGTTGAATAACATGATCTCAGAGCACAATTGGCTGTTGTTAATCTTTAAATCATGGTGTTGGTAAGTCAACGGTCGTTTAGCATTAGCTTTGTCAATAAAGAAGAAGTAACCTTTACCAGTCACCATCTTAATCTTCATTGCCTTTTGAAAACGTTCAGTTGCCTCTTGATCTCCATACTCTAGTGCAGTAATAAAAGACTGTTTAATTACCCACCCTGCATTCAAATCATCTGGTTCAGCTTGGATATGATCTGCAATCTCATGGAAATCNCCGTGTTCAATGTTCAAATAGAAAGCCCAGGCACCACGTCTAGCAGTTCCTTGTGCGATATTACGCATAGCGTTTACGTGTTCTTTAATTACAGGTAGCACACCGCTAGCTTTTCCTCCAATACTGATTTCAGAACCTCTTGGTCGAACTGCACTTAAATCTGTAGCTGTACCAAATCCATATTTAGTCAGCAGGGCTACTTCACGTAGATTACTGTAGAAACCATCTACAGAGTCTTCTATTACAGTCCCAGAGCAAGATACAGGCATGCCCCTATTAGTGCCCATGTTTGCCAACACAGGTGTGCTAGCTGAAAGCCATCCTTTCCATAGTAGATCAAAAAACTTACCCTCTGCAACTTCTTCAAAGGAAGTACCTTTTAAATGCTTTGCTGCGGTCTTGGCAATTCTCTCGAACTGCCCACGAACAGATTGGCCTTCAACTTTATATTGATATTTTTCTTTGAACATCTGATAGCCTGCAGTAGTATACCACTGAGGTACTAAACCTCTCAACTGCAGTTCTTTACGTTCTTCACTTAGTTCTTTATATATATTACTCATTTATTTACTTTTTCCATATGAATTGTGAACTATCCCAACTGCGATGATACTGATTACCTAAACCACTGAAAAAATCATTGAAAGTATAGTTATTAATACCACGGTAAAACCACTCGGCTATAGGATTATATTTTGCATCATACTGCTTAGAAAAACCTAGTTGCTTCAAGCATTCATTTACACGAGACTGTACGAAGTTCTCAAGCTGATGTGCAGTAATACCTTTAATCTCGCCTTGCTCAAATAGCTTATGAATAATCTGGCACTCATGTTCATAAAGCTTCTGAGCTACTTCTCTTACTTGCTTTTCAATACTAGCAGTATACTCTTCAAATTCTACGTTAGACATAGTTGACTTAATCTGTTCTAGTTTGTACTTAAAACACCAAGCCCCACCAACAGAGTGCATATTCTCATCTCTTACGGAGAAGTTAATTCCACGTACAATGTTCATCAGTTTGTTCTTACCTTGAGACTGATAGTGCTTTAAGAATGCAAATGAAGAGTATAAGATAACACCCTCTACCATTGAAAAAGCAGCTAGTGAAATTAGATCGTCAGGGTGATCAATAATTTCACCGATATGCTCTACTCGTTGCTTCAGTACTGGATCATTTAAATACGAAGTATAAAACTCAGGTGTATCAATATGTAGTAACTGATTAATCTTATTATAGAATGGAGCGTGAACTGCAAGCTCAAACATAGAGAACACTGCACCCATTCTGTGGAACTCAGCACCATCAAATATTCTCTTAAATCTTCCACCCCAATACTCAGAGCCAGCATGTGTCTCATAAATACTAAACAACTTCAGTGTAGTAATAACTGCATGTTTCTCTGCTGGTGTAAAGTTTACAATTACGTCTTGTACATCTTTTTCTACCTTAATTTCATCAGGTAACCAGAATACTTTCAGTTGTTGATCTGCAAATTCTACGGGTTCTTGTCGTTCGTTAATCGGTAACAGGTGCTTTTCTAGCATTATTCTTCCTTAAATTATTAATTCTTACTTGTGTAACTTTGAATACTGTATATTATACGTGTTTTCAAGGACACTTAACATTTCTTTTCTCTTTTCAATCGCAAGTGTCAAAGCTTCAACATATCCGTATTTTTCAACAGCAAAATACTTATGCAGTCTCCTATTCTGACCTGAGTTTGTTTGAATAGTAGGATCTGTAACAGAAGCAACAAACCTATTCAATGCCCTATCAAAACTAACGCCAATAGGAAATTCTTTTTCTTTGTTAGTGAGATACCTATTGCGGCTATTTTCAGATTGTGTAACTACCCTCAAGTTGTCAATTTTATTATTACTCTTATTAGTATCTATATGATCAACAACTTTGTCTTCTGTTAGTTTCAAGTTATGTAAAACTGCAACTACTCTGTGACACCTGTAAAGCTTATTATTTATATTAACGCTCCAATAACCTGTGCTCTTACTTATGCTACCAGCTACCGAACCGTCTCTAGTGTTTCTTTTATTACCATTTATCCAACGTAAACAAGATGTTACATTTTCATCGTAATAAAGAATTTTATTAAGTTTTTCTTTTGTCGGTAAAGCGTTTACATGTACAGGTTTTGAAATATTCAATAGACTATTATTTATATTCTCATTGTACAGTTTAATTTCAAGTTCAATCGCATCAAACTTTGATAAATCTTTCTTTACGATATTAACTATCAATCTACCAAACTTTTCTACGTAATCTTTATACCTTGAACTTCTATTAGATGTCGGATTATTTCTAAACGCTCTACCGATTGAACCACTTCCAATATATTTAATTACACCAGAGGTGTTGTTGTGCGTATAAACACAGCACTTATTAGTCAATACTGTCCTCCAATTGCCTGTATTTATCGCGTGATTCCAGCATATTTTGTGCATCTTCTGTCTCATACCTTGCACGGTACAAGTCTTCTGTTAACTTGCTTCCACTTGCTTTATCAATAGCTGACTTACTTGCGTAACTACTATAGATCCAAGCTTCGTCTAGTCGTTCTTCTCCTACCCACCTACTACAGACTACCACTTCATTCAATCGATTACGATGCTGAAGACCATCTTGGCGTTGAAACGGCTTATTAATGTCCATACCTAAGTTATAAAGGAAACTCTTAAATTTAATCTCTTCGTTCTCAAACTCTGCGCTGTAATTTGGCATTACTCTTGAGATTTCCGACTCTGATATAACACAAAGAGCAACGATAGCATTAGGACGGATAGGGTGCTTTATTTTTTTGTTCATTTACTACCTTTAAAATTAAGAGAATAGTGATTCTATCATAGGGTTTTAGTTAAATCAAGGTTTTCTTTATCTTTCTTTAGGCTAGCATAAAGTTGCTTATTTTCGTCAATTAGTTTCAGAATAGCTAAATAGATAAGCACAAATGTAGCTACGCTTAAACCTAGTAAAATATATAGTATAGTGCTCATTCTTTTTCCTTTAAGTTGGGGTCTAGCATAAATTCAAGTAAAAATAGGGCATTTACAGCCACTGCAGCCATATGCGGCATAGTTGGGTCAGTGCTATCAGGGTCATACAGCTGGCCTCTTCTGTGTGCCTCTAAGTGCCTGTAAAGTGCATCTAGGTAGCGCTGCTTTGCGTTGGGTACTTTTTTCCAGTTATCACGCTCTCTGTACTTCTTTAATCCGATAGTTAAGTTATGAGCTACTGCTGCTAAAGCTTCTGCAGGTATTAGAGTATATTGCAGCTTGTCTTGGTCGTATTTAGTACCAATAGGTTGCTCTGTTTTAATTGGGTCAATAAAACTAGAGGCATAAGTTTCATTATCCCATGCTTTAATGGTTTCTGTAGTAGATTTCATATCAATCACATTTAAATCCATGCATAAGTAAAGGAAATGGGATGCAATTAGATAAGTTATTACTCTCAAATCCAGTTGGTTTCATAACCTTATCTGCATCATTCTTGATCGCAAAAAGATCATAGCTTGAGTTATACTCTACTTTTACTTGAACACCCTTGGTTTCGTAGTGCAGTACTGTAGCAATCGCTACACCCTCTGAAGATGGAAACTTACTTAAATTATTATATGCAGTATCTTGCATAGCTTTACCTACGTTTATACCTAAATATTCTAATTTCTGTAGTAAGCCCAGAGCAGTGACCATAACGTCAATTACACCGTCCAGTACTTCTGTAGGGTCGTTGAAGTCAATACCCATATGTTTAATCTCTTTAGTCTCTTCTTCAATAAGTTCATACTGAAGTGCAATATCTTTTAGAGTAGTAAGATTGTGCTTACCTGCAATTTCATTAAATGCATAGCAATCAATCTGGAAATCACCAATTGTATATTCGTTCACAGGAACAGTGTATAGTTTCTGCATATTAATCCTTTTTTCGATTTCGAATGTTTTTAAGATCGTATAGTGCATCACTGTAGGCGTCTTTAGTGTAGGCAATAAGATATAGAGGTAGGATTAGGAACCAAACAAAGTACACGATAAATACCATATTGTGATTAACTAACCATTTGATCCAAGTATTTGGCATTATTTATTCCTTCTATGTAAAAAATCCCCGGTTGTTAGCCGGGGATATATGTTTAGATTGTTACTGTCGGTTTGCGATACAAGTATATCACAGTTGCTTTACATCAGCAAGTTCTTTCGTTTTTCTTTTGTTGTCTTAGCATGTCGATGACGATGCACTGCACCGCAACTATTACAACGAACCTCAGCAAAAGAATTTAATGCTGTCTCTGTAGTACGACCAGTCTCGTAGACATCAGTACTTCCACAAACACGGCAACGAACCTTATCATCTTCGTAGTACAAGCCTGCATTAAAGTCCGAACCTGCTCTCCCTAGATGACGAGTCCGTAGGTAGACCTCGTACAACAAATTTACGTCTTGTTTACAGTAGTCAAGCATCCTAGCCATAGCTTCTTTATCTCCAGATTGTACTTCCTTCCATAGAGAAATACCACCTGTGTCAATCTTCCGTCCAAGGCCAAAGAACTCACCGATTGCATCTAAACGATTGCTTGGGAGCTTTAAGTATCTTCGTGCTAGTTGAAGTGTATCTAATACTTTAACCAAAGGTAAGGCTGGAAATCCATTATAGATAGCCCTTGCCTGTAGAACCTTATGGTCGAAGCCTAGACTATTATGCGCTAGTACAGCATCAGCTTCTTCGTATAGTTCAAATAATCGCTCCACAATCCTGCTGTCATCGCACTCAGCAACTTCTTGTGGTGAGAGCCACAGTGCTTCTACCTCTTCTTGTCCTAACCAGCGCCAGCAAGCACATAAGATCCAACCACCATTCTCTAGAATATTAGCCTGAGACAAGCTCACCTTAAATCGTCCGAATGTAAGAGCAGTGGCAGCTGCCGTCTCCAAGTCGAAGATAAGAATACGAGGTTGTTTACCCTTAGAATCTTCAGCCTGTTGCTCACATAGCAGTGTAGCTTTTCGCTTAAAAAGATCATTGACACCTGACTTACTGATGTCTAATTGCATTGCAATCTTTCGTGAAGATAATCCTAAGCTTTGCATTGATTTAATTAAGTTAATCGTATTTTTTGAATATTTCATTCTGCATTTCCTTCTGTAATAATTGCGTCTTCTTTGTGTAACCAATTTAAACAATTGAATACACCGTCTACTTCTCGACTCCAGTAAGAATTCTGGTCTACGAAAGCTACATCAAATTCTTGACCTATGTGGCTAGCGTACCATAGCAATGGATCACTGCACCTGATTACTCTGATTTTCATACCAGTCCTTTGTTAAATGAGCCTAAAAAGTTGTGACTCTTTCTTTATTAATAAAACTACAGATTACGCTATAGCTAAACTTCTTAGTTAACACAGCAGATTGAAACATCTTTTTACGCTCTACTGCATTCTTTCCAGGTGGTTTACCAAGTTTAGCAAGTACAGAGTCTTTCTGAGATTCTTTTAGCTTATTAAACTTCGTATTTATCTTTTTGATCCATCCGTTATGTCGGTAGCGCAAGTCTGGTTCTTTTTCCAGGTACTCTGCACACTCTCTTAATAGGGTTGGTAGATCATTCGGATACCACCATGCAATTAGTCTTACAAAAGCATTCTCAGCCTTACCAAGAAAGCTATTAGTTTGCCTGTGCAATACTCCACGAACTAACTGTGTTTCATCATGCGCATGGTCAGTTACGTGCTGTTTAGCTGCTATCTCTATTCCAGTTACTGCGCACTTATTATTCTGCTCATTTGTTAGGAACTCTCTTACTTTCTTAACATCAGCTGCATTGTAGAGATCAACGGTCGTTTGCATCTTCTCTTAGCAATAACCGCTTAACAGTTTCTTCAAGCTCTACAGAAATAGAAGTTAGTTTATGAATCTCATCTGCAGCTTCTTCTAGCAATTCGGAGATCCTGTCGGGTTTATTTTCCTGTACTGATTTACGATCAGAAATACTTCTGCGGATTTCTGCTCGTTTCCTCAGTCTATAAACTAGTTGCTCTTTTTCATTTGACATATATACCTTTCTCTGAAGCGAATTTAACAAAACTACTATCATCGTCCATGCTGCGTTTCATATAAGCTAATTGCCAATAAATATCTAGCATGTCAAACCAATCTACTTCTGTGTGTTCTACATTGTGGCAGTCTACATAAGTAAACGGATCTGGATACAATAGTTTAAACTCTTGTATAAGTACCTGTAGAATTTCTTGTTCTGTATCTGCACCTTCTAATGCTTTCATAGCTTTAGCGGGGCCGTACTTTACTTTAGATAATTCATAACCCTTGTAGGTATCTGCTTTATCTCCAGCCAGTACTTGAAAGGCTAAAAACTTCAGCCCATCACCTTTAATATCGGCCTTATCTTTCCTTAAAGATCCGACTACAGGTATAACCTTACCTTGCCAGTCGTCTTTCGTAAAGTCTAATACTTCTATACCTTGTGACTGTTGTGAATCTTTATCTGCAGAAACAATAATAGGATAGTTACCCTTAGCTAACTCTTCGTAGGCACGTATACTCAACATATCATCTGCTTCTATGTGCCGGATAAGCACAGCTTTGTGCTTTAGTTGCATATATCGCCTTACTTCTTGGAGTTGTAAGGGCTTTAACAGGTCTTCTCTGTTGTTTTTATATGCCACAGGAAGCGCCAGGGCGTGTCTAAATGTTTTACCACTACCTAGATACAACTCAACCTTATCGGCCCACGTATGGTCTGTTAAACGATTAATAAGTCCATTTACGTTGCTTAATGCAAAGCTAACAGATGAAGCTGTCTGAACATCCTGGATAGAGTAGTCCTCGGGATTAAACTCAAGGCTTTTTTCTTTTAGCAGTGTCTTTAGTTCAGTTCTATTCTTAAATACTTTCTCTCTGTTGTATCTTAAGTGCGTAGCAATAATACTCCTAGTTTCATTAGCAGCAGCATATCTATAAGCTATAAGGTCAGCATCAATAATAAGAATTCTTTGATTCATATTTCTCCTTAAAGAAAAACCCTTCAGCTTTTGACCGAAGGGTTAATAAGTTAGCTACGTGCTACTAAAACAGCTTCTAACGTAAGCTCTGATTTTTCTACTAGTTTGTCTACACCGTCTTTTACAATAGCTTTAGCTACTGCACTTAGCACAGAAGCATCAAAGCCTGCAGCTTTACATGCATCTTTAACTTCCTTGATTTCCTCTCCTAGAGACTCTTCTTGTGTATAAAGCTTTACTAGGCGAGCAATTGCGTCTTTACTTTTGATAAAAATATTACCGAGAATTTGATCTTGCATATTAAGTCCTTTTAAAATAGGGTTTGTACATCCACGTTAAATTCATTACGATCACAGCTAACCAACTGTAAAATGAATACGGGATAGCTAAAATAGGAAACAATGTATTTAGTGCCCAGATTGTAATTAAAGGAGCAAAAATAATACACAGAATTACCAGAAAGACTACAAGTAGGACACTTGATACTTGCATAAGAAGTTTATTCATTAGTTACCTATGTATTAAAATGGAACATCGTCGTCCATTTCTTCGGAAGACTTGGGCTTAGTTGCTGCTCTTACCTTTGGTTTCTCAGCTTTAGTTACAGCTTCTGCTCTTACCTTTGGTTTCTCAGCAGCGATGGGTGCTTCTTCGCTAAACTCATTACCTGGAATATAGACTTCAGACTCTTCCTGTACATATTCAATCATTTCGGTAACAAGAACATTCTTTAAGTACATTGAACTTGTTCCATTATCGCGTGTAAATTCATCAATACTAATCGAACCAATAGAGCCGTTTGCAGGTAGCTTCGTATTTGTTACGTCAACCAAGATGTCTTTAATCTTCTCGAATACTTTCGGCTTGTATTGATCGGGGACGGCACGACCAGTTTTCCCTAGCTCAGTGGATTTACGGAGAGTAACAACCCAAAGATTTTTACCTGCGCCCTCTGGTGCATCTACTTTATAAGTAGCTTTGAACTCTGCGCTTTTTACCTTCTTTACAGACACTTTTGCACCTACAGTTTTGCAATAGGCGTCAAAGTCATCAATAACATCTTCATCTACAATAGCTACAGATGCTTTCCATTCATCTGGTTTTTTAGCAGCGCCTGCTTCAAAAAAAGCTTTTGTTGGCTTATTCAATTGCACGTAAAGAAGAGTTCCAGTTAGTTTATTCATTTATTTCCCTTTCAAGGATGTTTAGGTTGCGGACTATATTAACTCAGATATGGGCGACTATATCCAATAGTACCTCATATCTGATGGACTGATACAACTAAGATACACCTGAGTTGTAAATTAAATTATACCAAATTTGTAGAAATGCGTCAAGTTTTATTTTCGTAAACTGTTGCCAATTTCTCTACTCTTTCAACTTCGTAAAACCTTTCGTATGTACTACCTTCATAGGAGTAGTAAGAACCTTCAAACTTAATTAGGACATCTCCTTCATCAGTACTAAATGAATAGACAGACCAAAAATATGCACCTTCATCTTCTCCTCCGTGTTCGTCCACTAGTTCTACTGATATAGATTTTGTTTTTAGATTTTCTTTAAACTCTACTGTTTCATCACTGTCATATTTAGAAGGTTCTTCAGTAAAATTTCTCTNAAACAGATCTACTAGATTATCTCTATTGGTTTCATTTAGAATTGAAATTAATTCGCTATTTGTCATTGAGTTTCCTTTTCAAGTTGTTTTCTAATATTTTCAAAATTTATTCTATCACACAAATTCAGGACTTCTGGATAGAAATTAATTGCGTCATCACGAAACCAGCCGCTACACAGTGTAGTACACACTTTATCTAATGACTGTATATAGGCACCTCTCACCGAATAATTCCAATCATTAGGAACTAAGAATCTTTCGACTGCAATTACTTGCACCTCTTCACCTATGCATTTAATCTTGTCATCTTTTGACAATTTATCCCAAAGATCTTTATCACACCACGCACTAGCACTACTGCGCTGGAGCTTAGTATATAACGGCTTATCGTAGTAGGAAACAAGTTCATGCAAATAATCATGATTATACTTCTTTTTAACAAAGTCATCAAAGAAACTATCTACACTTTTATTTAATCTCGGATAGCCCTGTGGAAAAGCTTTCGCTGTAAGTTCAATCCGTTCTTGTAGTATATTTTTATCTTGCTGCTCTAAGTTTTTTTCTTTATATACTTGCATATACTTATGATAATGCGTTATATGCTTTTGAAAACTCAGTTTACGCCACAAGTGACTTCGCTTGATTATCCCTAAGCCCGTCATATCTACAATATGTAGACATTGCCCGTTGAAATCAACAGTAGCATTGTTTGTATAATCTTTGAATCTATAGTTATTTAAAAACTGACTATTATGCCACTCAGTCCCTTCAATTGGTTCATCGCTAATGACATCCCAATCTGTATTAGGTTTTAACTTAAAGTCCTTATTCCAGTGAGCTAATGCTCTAGATCCAATTAGTAACTTCATCTCTACTCCTTTGTTTGGTACGACAGGCGGGAGTTGAACCCACGACCAAGGCATTATGAGTACCCTGCTCTACCGTTGAGCTACTGTCGCTACTATAGTTCAGCATATTTCGTATCTTAGATGTTACCCCTCAACGAACAAACGATGATTTGACATCCCAAATAACAGTACCGCGAACACTGTCCAACCTGAAATATACTGAACTATAACAACTGCCCCTAAGCAGTATTATAGTGTCTTTTTGCGCACGTAAGAGAAATTTATCGTTGCGCTTTTTGGACGACAGTCCTCATGCTATACATCCATACGTAGTATCGCAAATCACTACTGTATTTTTACAATTCTAAGTTTGCACTTAGAGGTTAACGGGGATTGCACCCGCTTCGATGGTTTGAGCCGCTAACTTTAGGGATACAAGCAACAGGCTTACCGGGACTAATTTACTGGCACAACTGGTACGGCGTAGAGGAATTGAACCCCTATTAAGACTTTAGAAGAGTCTTGTCCTATCCTTTGAACGAACGCCGTAAATTTGGACGGTCTTTGCAACCGACAGTGGTTCAATCTCAACCATGAGTTGTTGGTGATCAAGCCAACTAAAGAGATTATACAACAATTCTTACATCTATGGCAACTTTACGTAAAATATTTTCTTTTATGCTCAATTCATCTCCAATGGAAAAAAACAAGGTTGCCACTAGATTGTACTTTTGGCCTACCCTTACTAAATTTTAGCACTATTTTTACTATTAGATTACGCTATAGTCCTTTTAATTGCTTAGATTACGCTATAGTCTTTTAATCACTACAGTGTACCATATTCTTGATTGTATTTGTAGTGTAACTCATGTTCCTCCTGCATTGTAGCATGGCTGCGTTTATGTTAGTGACACTGACCCCAATTTGCACCAGGAATGTACTCAAAGCCTAAGTCTACACGGAGTTTCAATTCATTGCAAGCTTGTTTGATACCTTTTTCAATGCAATCCACAGGTAAGGTCTTCAAACCTACGTAAGCACCCTTTGAACCATGACCGATAGCACTGCAACCTGGATTTAACTTGACAAATTCTTTGGCTTCTTCTTCAGACTCAAAAGATTTAATCTTTAGTAGGCTCGGATGACATGCCATCTGTTGTTCATCGTGCATGTGGATCAACCACCAGACTTTAACATCTTTTTTACTGTGCTTAAAAGGATCACCTAAAATACCCTCATCTTCCATTGCTTGAGCTAGACGCACAGCAGACCACTTAGCTGCAATAGCACCACCAGATTGAAATAATACATTAATAAGACTGTGCTTACTTCGGGTTGATAGCAACCTACCGTCAATACCTGGAATGTTTTTCTTGCCGCTGGCCTCCCATCTTTGTTCTACACGTTCTTTTAACTCCTTTAGTGCAGGTACAGCATCCCAATAGTCTTTAAATAACACTTGACCCTCTGCTTCGCTGATGCCTAGCATCTTAGATAGTTTTTTAGGTTGAGCTCCGTAAATCGCTGCGTAGGAAAAACTTTTGGCAGAGCTACGATCAATTCCTAGTTTACCTGCATTAATACTGTGAATATCATTTGGTTTTTCTGCTACCAATGCATCTGCAAGATTTACACCATCAGTATAAGGAAGTACATAGTGTCCCATAACCCTAGCTTCTAGCGAAGCAAAGTCATACCCAAGTTGCCACAATCCCTTACCACTGCCAAATAAGCTACGCATCTTTTCGCCGTATAGAGAAGTTACACGTGGCACATTACAGACAATCTTATGGCGGTATCTTCCAGTGTTTGCACCTAAAGTATCTGCAGGTGTAGGCACGCGACCATCTTCACGTACTGCGCTTAGAAAGCCAGTCATTGGTTCACCATCTTCATCTAATGCACCACCAGAGATAGAGTTCTTTCGGTGTCTGTAGGTATAGTAATGCACTACATCTTTTACGAAATCAGCTTTCTCACCAAGTGCAATAAGATTAGGACATATCTCTTTTTCTATGCCTACAGTTAATCTAGGCGTAGTTGGTAAGTAAATAGGTTTTGTACCATTAATCTTCTTGATAAGAAATGCACGAAGATTCTCCATGCGTACACCTAAGAAGTCTAAGCGCAACTCACGAAACACAGAGTTCTCTGTCTGCTTTACATAACGATCAATTGCTTCAATGATACCGTCATAATCTCTTAGACTTTTATCTGTCTTCTTAACAATATCACGCTCTTTTACCTCTGAGGGAATCCAACCTAACGATAGCAAGTAACTTTTGACTACATCGATATCTTCAATGTCTGCATCCTCTTCACTTTTTAGGGGTACTTCTGTAATTATGGGAAATGTTTTATTATCGTATAAAATACTTCGGTGGTCTTCTGATAGTACAGCACCCAGCTTCTCACAGAACTTAGTGAGATTAGAAGATACTTCACCATTCTTTTTGAAACGAATCTTTGGCAACTGGTAGAAACTTGCGTTGCCTTGTGTCATGCGTTTCTTAGGCAGTAAGGGATCAACTGTCTTTGCAATACCCTGCATAAAACCAGACAGTTCGGCTACGTTTTTATGTGCCAGTTCTACGTTAAAGTCAAAACCAAAGAGTTCCTGTCGGAGAGTAAGGTCGGTTAGTTTTACCTCCATACTATATGGTCTTTTCCAAGCATTTTGACCTTGCTCTTTAATAAGTTCAGTAAATACTGAATGGTTTACGCTGGTATCTTGAATGCAATAGTCCAGCATTTCTTGAGAGAAACGATCCCATTCTTTAAAATGCACTTTTGTATTTCCTAAGCGTTTACCCCAGGCATCTAGACTATGGCCTCCAAGTCTGTCTGCATTTAAAAGTTTAGACCACAGAAGTGTATCTGTAATAGTTACAGGTTTGCCAAATAATGTACTACTCTGATCTGGATACCCTACGCTATAGTCTAATGCACCATAGAGCATAAGCACAGGCAAGTCAAAAGCTACGATATTGTGCCCAATAATCTCGGTACAATCCTCTAAAATACTACTCAAATTCTTGCGCGTGATCTCTTCTTTTACTAGCGATAGCACTTCATTTGTGTCAATATTACGCACCACTATGCACCAAACCTTATACTCTGATTTTAATTGATAGGGCATAGAAGTGTAATCCAAACCATTTTGTAATAAGTTTGTACTCTCGATGTCAATGATGTAACGCATGTGTTCCTTCCAAATAAACAAGCCCCAAGTCTATCACAACTTAGGGCTTTGGTCAACTATTAGTGCTTATCTAACCAATCCTCTAGGCTGTGTAGTGTATGTGTAGCATTGTCGTAATAAATAGATCCAGCTGAACCAGTCAAACCGCAAACACGGTTCTTAGTTACAGTAATTTCTGTACTATTTCTTGTGATTGCACTTTCAGACATTTTATCTCGTTTGAGTAGAATATTTGCAGATGCAGATTTAATAATCGTACTAGATCCCATAATGTTCTGTTCGCTGTCTGCTCCATTCTGGCCTGCAGGTGTTTTACGCATGTGGTTAATGAAGATGAAAGTAACACCATGGCTCTTGATGAATCCTTTAGCCCATTTCATAAAGTCGGCTTGATCTTCATTACTAAGTCCGTCTAAAATATCCTGTAACGGATCTAAAACAATTACTTTAGCACCGCAAGCTGACACAAGTTCTTCTACTGTATCTTGAATCTCTTCGATTGTACCGTCTCGGTTATCAAGAAGATAAAAGCGAGAGTCACCATCTTCTTTAATCGTAAGTTCTTTGGCCTTTTCAACTACCCCTGGAGTACTCAAATACGCAATCTTTTCTTCTTGGCTTTCGATAAGAGCAATCTTTCTTTCTAAGTGCCTAGATAATAGCACTTCGCCATACTGTCCTGCATCTAATTCCATTGATACGATCCCTACAGTATGCGGTGAATTAAAAATCCAATAATAAATTAGTTCATTTACAAGGGTTGTTTTACCGATACCTGTATCTGCAGCAATATTTACAATGTGGCCTAATGGCATACCACCTACAAACAACTCGTTAAGCTTCTGCATAAAAGGAGGAAAAGGAATCTTAGATACTGCAGATTGCCCCATGATTCGTTCGTATAAGTTACTGGAAGCAAGAACACCAACAGGTACTTGCTTTTTAGCATTATAGAAATCACTAACAAAATAAGAAGATGCGTTTTGATCTAAATATTCGTTAGCGTCTTTAAAACGCATAGGCATGATCTTTACTTTTCCTTTTGGGAGTACTTTAAGAAGTTGATCTGTTGCATTTTGTCCTGCCTTGTCATTATCGTATGAAATAATAATGTTATCGAACGAATCAAAGAACTTATACTGACCTGCAATTTGTTTATGCGAATTAGCACCAGTAGTAGGAGAAACAACAGCAGTTTCAAAATCCCATCCTTTATTCTTATTGTAATCAGATAACATCTCGTATGCAGATAAAGCATCAACTTCACCTTCTGTAATGACTACATACTTACCACCACGATTGAACCTAAACTGCATGAATAACTCACAGTCTGCTCCTGTTCGTCCTTTCGAATAGAAGTTCTTAGGTACTTCACGAACCTTGTAGCCAACAAGCTGTCCATCTTGAGTACAAGGATAGTACTGTTCAATTACCTCTCCAGTGTCTTCTGAGAAGGCATGACGGACACCAAATTTCGAATACGTACTGTCAGCGATACCTCTAAAGCCTCTAGCCTTGTTAGAAGTCTCAGATTTAATTTCTGCATTTTCATCCGGTGTCGTTGCAGGTTTAGCACTAGGTTTAACTTCCATATTCTCTATTTCCTTTTTAATACTAGAACGAACTCTAGATGGTTTCTTTTGATTTGCTTCTTTGAAGTCTTCACTTACTGATTTATAGCCGCAGTAACTAAAGCAAAAATAACTACCATCAGCGTAAACAGCTAGATTATCTTTGCTATTGCACTTGGGGCAACTTGTGTGTCTAATAAATGCAGCCAAACTCACTCCTATTCATATTTAAGTAACCAAGAATTACTGACGCACTTCCATGAACGATCATGTACAGTGTTACTTTTATATACTAGACCTTCACGACTACTACCGTTAAGCATAGATTTACCTTCAGCTTCTTCAATTAGTTGCGCAATTGTAGTATCCTGCAGTGTAGTATTTTCAGATATAATAGGTACATGCGACAAGCCAAGTTTAGCACAAGCTGCTTTAAGCTGGACAGGCAGTAGATATTGACTAATCTTTGTATTATAAATATCGTAAATATAGAAATCTAAGTTATTTTTATACTGATTGCCTTGAATACCTAAACCAATCATCTCACCCTGAATAGCCATACCTAGCATAAAGTTCCTACGCATAATCTCTTCAATCTTAAACTTATTTGCTAACCTCCAGAACGTATTTGTTTCATCTTCTTTTAAGTCCAGATTCCTAGAACAAACATGGAAATCACCATCTATGTCCAAATAAAACGTACATGAACTACCGTCTAGTTTTTCTGTTACGCTCCAATTATCTTCCTGAATACTCTCAAACAAACGTGAACGCCCCAAATTCTGAATCCGCTCTTGATCAGTCTTTGGTACTTCTAGTGGAAAATTACCTCGTGCCATGCCAGCTAACTGTGCGCTAATAGGCCGTTCCCACTTGAGTATACCAAAGCGCTCTGTAACATCATCCCCTACTGTCCATTCATCACAAAAACCAATATGAAGAAGAAGACCTTGACTAATTTGACCACGTAATTTTATTGTACGTAGTCTTTCACCTTTGATGCCCTCAAATACGTGTGGTTCTTTTTGCACTTTAGTTAGGAATGGTGCAAGCTCATGTGGTATCCATGAATCAATTTCACAGAAAATAGCATAAGTATCAACTAGAAATTCACCCTTCTTTACTACAACTTTCCAGCCATCTACAGTAGCTACTTCAATTGCATCTGCACCCTCAATAGGATCAATTGCATCAATTTTACGGATAGTTGCTAATTTACGTTCTTGCATTTTATTGTCCTTTTTGTTGACGATACTCTAGCCATTCAAATAGCTCATCTGCATCTTTAAATACTTCATATGCTTCTTCTTTGGTATTATAGTACGTAAAGTAATCATCTTTGTAATGATTATAGTCTGCACCAACTTTTATACTTGTTACTTTACCCCCATACATAGGACATGCAAATAATGATGCTCCACAATGTAAAGGCATTGTAGTTAGAGCATCCTGATATGTAGCACCAGTCTGGTCAATCTTTTCAAAGTATGGATGATTGGGATAAATATAAGCATAAACACACCATCGGTTTTTACCTTCATAGCTTTTTACACTTTCAGAGTGTCTTGTCACAGAGACTACAAAATTATTAGATGATCTTTTCCACTCATCCTTATGTTCCCATTCGTGCATTTTACTTCCTTTCGTTCGCCAAATTAACCTATATCATCTTTATGACGGATACCAACTAGCACAGGAAATCTCGGTACATTATACCCTGTACCTACATCAAAGTATTTTACCTTAGCTAGCTGACCCATCAAAGCTTCTCTACGATTCCACAGATCTTGTCGGATTGCATCAGTCATACCACTCCCACAATTGAATACATCGCCTTTAGAGGTACGTAGAATCAACGCTCCCATTGTATCTAGGGCTATCATACCATCTTTAGCTGTAGAGCGCTCTGTGCGGCCTAATTCATTTGTCTTCGCTTCGTTTGAATTATGGTACTTAGGCTCCCAACCTATAATTTGAAATTCTGCATCAACAAAGCGTTTGACCTTCTGCAACTCAGGGTTCTTAGTACCAGAGCGCCCATGCTTATAATAACCATGAGCATCTCTAAGCATGATACCCTCTGCACCTTGATCAAGCATTTTAGCCTCAAACTCATCGATGTTCAATTCGGTATAAACTTGGAAGTGCTCTAAGACTTTTACCCTATCCGGAAAGCCACCATAGGTTTGAACTTGATCTAATTCAATGTATCTCCAGTACCATATTTGCAATTTATGGCAGTTGCATTGATCAAAGACCCAGAGAGTAAAATCAGGTTCTCCTTCAATACGCATAACACCTGAAGTACTTTTGTTAAACACGTCCGGTGCATTCTTATCACCTACAATCAGTTCTCCATCTAATCCTTCTAGTACTTCAGCGTGCATTTTCACATAGGCTTGAATACTTTTATTTGGTATTGGTTTCAGACTGCGAGAATAAGCTACACCTGAAAATATAATACAGCGTATGCCGTCTAGTTTTTCTGACATATACATTTCTTTAGGAGCCATCTTAACTTTGCTATGTTCGATTGCAAGCTGAGGTTTAAAACCTTCTGGAATTGTCATTATTGATTCCCTACTTTAAATATACGATACCTTTTATTTCCAATCTTTAGATATAAGCCTGCGTAGTAGAATATAGCACTTGATTGCCAGATTAATTTAGGGAGTTTCATTTTGATAGACTCTCAATCAAGATATTAATTGCCATTACGAAACGCATTTGCTCTTGTGGTGGTAGCTGGTGCCAAGTACGAGTTGTACCAAACTTAACTGAAGCAGCAGCCCAAAATTTCTCAACATCTGACATTAAATTTCTCCTTTACGGTAAGCCAATTCACTCTTCAAAAGATCCTCTACATATGATCCCTTAGTCCAACCTTCATTGCGAAGTATAGCATAAATATGATCTTCTGTCAGATCACACAGAAAAATGTAGTGCTTCTGCTGATCTTGCATCTTACCATAAGATCCCCAGGTAAAAGCACGTCGTTGTAAAGTAAACGGATCTGAGGTTGTTACGGTCAAGTCCTGTGCAGGTACTTTGTTAGCTGACCTTCGTATGTACTGGTAGCCTCCATCTACAATGTAAAGTTCTCCTGTTAAGCTGTCCTCATGGCTCTTGTAGTCATGCCTATGAAAGCTCTCCAGGTAAGTGCCATCTGGTGTAATTATTGCATTACGTAATATGTGTTCTTGCATTTTATGTAATCCTAGTTAAATAGATCCAACTGACGGGCATCAACTGATCTGTAGATTGTGTTTCTAGTTTCAATTGTACCATCATCTTTAACGTCCAGGACTGCACTGGTTCTTACATTGTAGCAACTACCCAACTTAGGGTGATCTATTACAAAATCTAATTTTGCTGCGAGCAAATTAGAGTCTTCACTGTAATAGAAGAAACTGGCTTCACCTTCATAGTGTACTACAGGTTTACTTTTAGAATATTTCATACTTACCCTTTACGTTAATGAATTAAATTTATAAAACTAGTAATAAAGTACTAACTTATGCTCAACTTATGTTAAACGTCAGTTATACTTCAGTTATGAACTTCAGCGATGAACCCCGAGCTTGTCACCCTTCACTTGTCCCTCCGTCCCTCGTCCCGTTTGGGATTGTAGCAGTTTATCATATCTTGTCAAGTACTTTTTGTAAGATAATTTTTTACAATTGTTTGTTGAAAATGCAAATTCTTGTGCTAAGATCAAGCCTTAAACTTTAACGAAAGGAACTTTTTATGATTTTTACAAGTGAGTTTTTACACATGGCTAACAAGATGGGCCTAGCTGGGGTTGATCTCAACTTGGCAGAGATTGCCTGGCAAAAAGCTGAACGAGCTATGCTCGGTCTACCAGTGCAAGAGTCTGTGCTATTGAAGGCCAATAAGAGTATTTCTAAAATTAAAGATCCTGCACTACTTACAAACAAGGAACTACAAGTCCTGACAGACCTTAATACTTCTGTACTTAATTTAGCTAATAGTCACTTAGCAGAGCTAAATACTAGTATTCAGAGTTATTGGCTTTTGTGCGATCCAAAGGACTCAACTTCAGCTACAACTTTCAAGGGCCTAAACCACCTACGTTCGCACCAAAGGAAGATTAAATCCTCAATGAGGTGCCTTGAACAAATTCAACGTAAGCTCAAAAAACTTCGCTAACATGGCTGATAGAAAACGCTATACTATTGTTGCAACATGCTTTGATCGTAAGGGTAAAATTCTAGGTGCTGGCACTAATAACTATTACAAGTCTCATCCATTGATGCTGCACTTTGCGGTTAAAGCAGGAGAAGCTAAGGAAAAGATCTTTATGCATGCTGAGTTATCTGCTGTGCTACAATCTGGACGTAAGGATATTCATAGCATCCTGGTGCAGCGTTTTCACGATAATGGTGATCTTGCCTTAGCTAAACCTTGCCTAACTTGCCAAGCTATGCTAAAAGGTTTTGGAGTTAAACTTGTAAGATATACGACTGAAAACGGAGTAAAAGAATATGAAGTCTAAGCACATTCAAGCCTATATGAAATGCGCAGAAGCTTTCGCAGAATGCAGTAACGACTTGCGATTAAAAGTAGGATCTGTTATTGTAAAAGACAACCGAATCATCTCTTGTGGTTACAATGCCCATGCAGAGCACATAAACGACCCTAATCAGCTAGAAGACGGTACTACTGACCCTAGGGTACGTCACAGTGAAAAGAACGCTCTAATGGGGCTTGTACGTAGTAATCAAAGTGCAGTTGGTGCTACAATGTTCTGCACACACGCTTGCTGCAACTTTTGTGCAATTGATATTGTAGACTCTGGTATCAAAAAGTTTTTCTATAGATATGAATACAGGGATCATTCTGGTGTAAAATACTTGCAAGACAATTCAGTCGAAATACATAAATTTTAAGCACAAGCAAAGGAACCATCGTGACTACAACAGCATGGGCACACTTACCAAATGCAGCTCACATTGATCGTGTACTGGCGAGCCTACAGGCGCATCCCAAGAAGTGGACTGCAGCGTGGCGCGCAGAACAAACCGTAGAATGTACTGCAGCAAAAACCGCAGCAATCACCGCAGCAATCACCGCAGCAAAAACC
>LV_Brine_h2_0102DRAFT_1000222_pt1 | contig 21227 bp, 22 predicted proteins | sample LakVidmifraction_3_FD_10600 | JGI IMG/M metagenome (IMG submission 10600)
CATAATTAACATGCCCCTATAAAAATAGGGACATATTGATTATAGGTATATGGTTTTCTACTTATACCCATTTGGGTTATTTGACTGCCAGCGCCAGGTGTCTTGCATCATAGTATCGATACCGCGCATCGCTTGCCAGTCTAGTTCATTCAGGGCTTTTTCAGGAGCTGCGTAACAAGCGGCTATATCGCCTGGACGACGTGGTGACACTTGATATGGTACTGCTTGCCCACTGGCCTTAATAAAGGCATTCACCATTTGCAGTACTGAATAACCGTTGCCTGTACCTAGGTTATAAACCAATGCACCGGTGTTTGTGGCAATTTTATTCAGCGCTTTTAAATGTCCTAAAGCTAAGTCGACTACGTGAATGTAGTCGCGCACGCCGGTGCCATCTACTGTGTCGTAATCATCGCCAAATACGGCTAGTTGCTTGAGCTTGCCCACGGCAACTTGTGAAATATACGGTAATAAATTATTAGGGATCCCGTTCGGATCTTCGCCAATTAACCCCGATTCATGCGCGCCTACTGGATTAAAGTAACGCAAAATAGCAAAGGCAAAGCGCTCGTCTGATTTTGCGATATCTTGCAACATCATTTCAACCATTAACTTTGATGTGCCATAAGGGTTGGTGGTGCCACCAACAGGAAAGTCTTCTTTAATAGGTAAGCTTGCTGGGTCGCCATAAACGGTTGCAGATGAGCTAAATACTAACTTAAATACACCCGCATCGCGCATCGCATCAACTAGTGTTAATGTACCTTGTACGTTATTTTGATAGTACTCAATTGGTTTTACAACCGACTCACCCACCGCTTTTAAGCCAGCAAAGTGAATTACGCTATCAATAGTATGCTTAGCAAATACTGAGTCTAAAAATGCTTTATCGAGAATATCACCTTGGTAAAAAGTTACTTCTTTACCGGTAATTTTTTTAACGCGCGTAAGTGACTCTGATGATGAGTTGCTTAAATTATCAATAACAACAACATTACTGTTTTGTTGTAAAAGTTCTAAAACAGTGTGCGAGCCAATATAGCCTGCGCCACCGGTTACTAAAATAGTCATGAATGCTCCGTGGATACCTTTTATCAATAATGTTGATTGCACCATAAATTGCGATATTTTACATGCATTATCTGCTTTAAATACGCTGTTATTTTAAAAAAGCTAGATTTACATATTTGATTACATTTCGAACGCTTTAAATAACACTTATGTCATAAGATTAAGTTATAGTTATAGTTATAGTTAATAAACAGCTGTTAAAATGAACTCAGTTATTTAGGTGTTAGTTAATACTGAGCATGCCCTAATTGCAATAATGTAATATTCGGCGCACCTTTTTGGAGAGTGATATGAATCCAGTAAACAAAATCGCAATGTTAATGTGCTTTGCACTACCAGCACTTGCCCATGCGGGTGAGTCGGCTATTAAATGGCATGATTTTAAAGACTATCGTGATGTACGCGAATCCAATCAAGGTAAAGCTTCGTACCATAAGCATATAGCGAGCAGTATTGAAGAGCATGTTGCTAAACTTGCAGAGCAATTGCCAAAAGACTACAAACTTAGCCTAGAGATTACTGATGTCGATTTAGCTGGCGATGTACGCTATGGCGGTATAAATGAAATCAGGGTGGTTAAGCCTATTTATTTTCCGCAACTCAAACTTAATTATTCACTTACCAATGATAAAGGTGAGGTAATAAGTGCAGCAAGTGATGTAAAGCTCAAAGATATGGGCTTTATGGATAAAATTAAAATGGGCCGAGATGAGCCATTTAATTACGAAAAGCGCTTACTTACAGAGTGGTTTGGTGAGGAAATATTACCGAAAGTTGATTAACTAAGCTTTACAAAAACGCCGCTAAATAGCGGCGCTTTTAATGCTTATAGAATCATAAACTTTTTAACTAAAGTTTACGTTACTTAAACGTAGCTAACAAAGTAAGTAGTTGCTGTAATTTAATAACAGTGGTTTTAAGTTTTTCTTCATTAAAACCGTCACTAGATAAGCTCTCTACGTCGGCTGCTACATCAAGCACATATGGCTTAAAGCGTTTAGCTTCAAAGGTAAAACCTGAGTCGGCTGTAAAGAGTGCTTTAAATTTGCCGTGACCTTGCTGTTGTAACTCGTCGAGTTTTTTGTCAGCATCAAGCGCCTGTCGGTAAACAATTTTTAAGTTAGCGTTGAGTTGTTCAATAATAGAATCCATGGTTTTCCTAAAGCTTTGTATTGAGTTGCCGATAATTTATTATGTAGCATGCGTATACTGTATATGTTACTTGGATTATATTTAAAAGTCAGGTTTTTAGCACTGTGCCTTGTTTAACTCCTTTTAAATAATTGCACAACAAACACTGATTAAAGGTGGATTAATTTTATGAATATATCAGGTGGAAATTTACCGGTAATGCCAAGTTCAAGCCAAGGCGGCGAGGTGTTGAGCGCTGCATTGTCTAAAAAACAGCAACTAGCTGATGGCGCAGCTGCATTAGCACTGATTGAGGGTGCTGCGCAGTCATCCAGCGCGCAAACACCGACTAAGTCGGCGACTGCAACACTGGGTAATAACGTAAACATTTACGTTTAAATACTGCTTTAAATTAACTTAAGATCGATAGGTGTTTTACTTTTTTCACCGCCAATCTCTCTGACCAATTTAGGCACTAAAAAACCAGGTAGGGCTTCTAACAGCTCTGCCATTATTTTTATTGCTTGCTCCTCACTAATGTCAAAGTGGCTTGCCCCTTCTACCTTATCTAGCAAATGTAGATAATAGGGCAATACATCGGCATCAAATAACGCTTCACTTAAATTCACTTGTGCTGCAGTTGTATCGTTCACGTCTTTTAAAATAACCGCTTGATTAAATAGCACTACACCTACTTGTTTAAGCTTTTGCATTGCGGCTTTAAAGTCGTCGTCTATTTCGTTGGCATGGTTTATATGATTAACAAACACAATTTTTAATGGCGACCTTGCAAGTCTTTCGCATAACTCATCGGTGATGCGCGCCGGAATAACCACCGGCAGACGGGTATGAATTCGCATGCGTTTAATTTGTGGTAGTTGCTCAAGCTCATCTAAAAACCAACTAATGGCATCGTCTTTGGCCATAAGCGGATCGCCACCACTTAAAATCACTTCATTTATATTATTGTCGGATTTTATATAGCTAAGCGCATCTAGCAGGCTACGCTTATTAAGTTGGTTTTCTTGATACGGAAAATGGCGTCTAAAACAATAGCGGCAATTTACTGCACAACCGGTTTTAAACATTACTAAAACACGCGATTTATACTTGTGTAATAGCCCTGGCTGCTGGTTACTTTGCTCAAGCAGGGGATCTTTATTAAAACCACTTTTAGTTAAGAATTCTTGATGGCGCGGCATAACTTGTAATAATAATGGATCGTTTGCATCGCCTTTACGCATTTTTTTTATAAATGGTATTGGCACACGAACTGGGAACAAGCTACGAGCTTTTATGTCGTTATCATGGACTTGGCTCGATAAACCGACCATTTCTAGCAACACTTTTGGGCAGGTAACTACATTTGCTAATTCTTTTTGCCAGTTTTTATGCAAATTTGCTTCATTTCTTTGTATCATTGGCACGTAGATTACTCGAAAAAATATAAATAGAGGAAACGATGGCGAATTATAGCACCAACGAGTTCAAGGGCGGCCTAAAAATTATGATGGATGGCGAGCCTAGTAGTATCATAGAAAATGAAATGGTAAAACCTGGTAAAGGCCAAGCGTTTAACCGTGTTCGTATCCGTAAACTTATTTCAGGTAAAGTACTTGAAAAAACCTTTAAATCGGGTGAATCTGTTGAAGGTGCTGATGTAATGGATACTGATTTAGCGTATTTATACACAGACGGCGAATTTTGGCATTTCATGAATAACGAAACATTTGAGCAAATTGCTGCTGACGAAAAAGCGTTAGGCGATGCGGGTAAATGGTTAGTTGAAAATGACGTGTGTACAATTACATTATGGAACGGTAATCCCATTGTAGTAACACCACCTAACTTTGTTGAGTTGGAGATCACTGAAACTGATCCGGGCCTTAAAGGTGATACAGCCGGAACTGGCGGTAAACCTGCAACATTAAGTACAGGTGCTGTAGTACGTGTTCCACTATTTGTACAAATAGGCGAAGTTATTAAAGTAGACACTCGTAACGGTGAATACGTAAGCCGCGTTAAGTAATTTTAAGCGTCGCTTTATAAAATCCTAGCTTAAAAGCTGGGATTTTTTTTGGAGAAAATATGTCAGTAAATCTTTGGGCTCCCAGTGCAAGTATTGCAACACTTAAGCAGCGAGCTGTTATTTTACGCAGTATTCGCGAGTTCTTTTATGCTCGCAATGTAATGGAAGTAGAAACCCCCAGTTTAAGCGGAGCCAGTGTAACCGATATACACTTAGTGAGTTTTAACACTCGATTTGTAGGCCCAGGGCACGCCAGCGGCCTTGAGCTATATTTACAAACCTCTCCAGAGTTTGCAATGAAGCGCTTGTTAGCGGCGGGCTCAGGGCCTATATTTCAGTTGTGTAAAGCATTTAGAAACGAAGAAGCTGGCAGCCATCATAATCCTGAATTTACTATGCTGGAATGGTATAGACCAGGGTTTGACGAATTTGCATTAATGGCTGAAATAGATGAGCTAATGCAGCTTATTTTAGATGTTGCGCCGAGTGAACGGTTAACTTACCAACACGCATTTGAACAAGTACTTGGACTTGATCCTCTTACTGCTAGTTTAGAGCAATTACAACAACTTGCCTGCGAGCAAGGGTTTGCTGATATAGCTAAAAATGAAACGCATAGAGATACCTTACTGCAGCTTTTATTTTGTATGAAAGTAGAGCCAACAATTGGCCAACATAAGCCGTGTTTTGTGTATCACTTTCCGGCATCGCAAGCAGCACTGGCACAAATTTGCGATCATGACAGTCGCGTAGCAGGGCGGTTTGAGCTGTATTATAAAAATATGGAATTAGCTAATGGCTTTAACGAGCTAACTAATGCGACAGAGCAAGCTAAGCGTTTTAATGACGATAATGAATATCGTAAACAAAATGGCTTAAAGCAAGTACCAATGGATAAGCATTTAATTGCTGCGCTTGAACATGGATTGGCGCCTTGTGCAGGGGTAGCGCTGGGCATAGACAGGCTAGTAATGTTAGCCACGCAAAAGAGTAATATAAAAGAAGTTATTGCGTTTGATGTGACAAGGGCTTAAAGCAACTTAACATGCAGGGGGGCTGTCAGTTAGTAACTAACCTCTCGCATGATCAGGCTCTACGACTAGCACATAAAAAACCGCATTTATTTTAATAAACGCGGTTTTTTAACAGAGTACTAAAAGCTGTCAGCTTTACTTTATAAATTAAGTGTAAAGGTAACGCCAGCTACACGTGGCTCACCTAGTTGGGTGTAGGTATGATCAGCGTAACCATCAAGTGGGTTGTTGCCAAACTCAAAACCGCGAGTAGGTACTGTTTCGTCAAACACGTTACGTGCCCAGGCGCGTACAGCCCAGCTATCGGCTTCATAACCTAAGCTTACATTCACTAAGTTACTGTTTGGTGCCTGTGCATTATGGCTATCTGAGAAGTAATAATCGTCTTTGCCTTCAACACCTACCATGGCATAAAGCTCGTTGGTAAGGTTATAACGAGCACTCAGTGCGTATTGATATTTAGGTGACTGTGCTTGGTCGCGACCGTCTTGGTTTAAACCCGCTTTAGTTACAAATTTATTTATTTTAGTATTTAAATAACCAGCACTACCGGTAATAAGTAAATCGTCGGTTAGCTGATAGCTACCTTCAAGTTCAAGGCCATAGTTACTGCCAGAGCTCGCGTTATCTACATAACCGGTAAACTTCTGATCTTGTACTTGCCATGACTTTAACTGAATGTTGTCGCGGTGCATGTAAAACGCAGCTAAACGTAGAATAAATTTATCATCAAGGGATGATCCCTTAACACCAAACTCACCGCTCCATAAGTATTCTGGATCAAAACTGGTGTGTTGTTTAAAAAATTCAGCATCAAGGTTTAAGCCTTCATCTTTGGCTTTAGCGAGCGCTTCTGAGTTAATGCCGCCTGCTTTATAACCACGGGTAATGCTGGTGTAGATCATGGTGCGATCAATTACTTGGTACTCAAGCGCTATTTTTCCGCCAACCATAATGTCGTCGGTATCTTCAATAAAACCGTTATTATCGGTGTAATCACCTTGGTATTGCTCAACACGTAAGCCAGTAATTAAGGTGGTTTTAGGCCCAATAGGAGTCGCTAATTGGCCATATACTGCCACGTTATTGGTTTCATACGTTGAGTTAAATGGGCTAGCTAACCAGGTATATTGGCGTTCTAAATCTACGTCGCGGTTTTGATAGTAAAGACCTGCAACCCAGTTGCCGGTTTTGCTTTTAAATTGTAAATCGACCCCTTGATCATCGCGATCGCGGCTGTAAACATCAGTTGAGCTGTAACCTTCAGGGTGCAAACCGGCGGCGCAAAGCTGTGGTTTACTCGGATCGTTACATACCCAATCTTCATCAAAGCTATAAAATAATTCACTGTCGATTGCCGATAAGCTTAGGTTTACGTCAAATAAATCAAAGCCCGTATACGTGTTATTTAGACCGATAGCGTAACTTAATTGGTTATCTTCACCGGGTTCATCGGCAACACTGTTACGGCCGTTATCAAGTGCGAAGGTATCGTAACCGTTATTAATATCAATATAGTGTAGATTTAATTCTGTGCGTAAATTGGCAGTCACTTGGCTGTTTAATTTAAAGCGAGCTACTTGCTCGTCTTGCCCTTGAGTTGGCTTATTTAGGTATAGGTTATCTACATAGCCATCTGATTTTCTACGAAAGTAGCTAACACGAGCGCTGGTATCGTCGGTTAAACCTGTACTTGCAGCAAGACCAGCTTCGCGGCTGTTATAAGTGCCTGCACCTACTTGTAGTTTTAAACTAGGATCGCTTGTTGCTTGCGCCGATTGCATTTGGATCATACCGGCCATACCGTCGGCACCAAAGCGTGTACCTTGTGGGCCACGGTAAATTTCTACTTGGTCAATATCAAATAATAATGCACTGCCACCAAGGCCTGAGTAGTTAATGCCATCAATAACTAAACCAACCGAAGGATTTATGGGGTCAACAAACTGTGAACGTAGTCCTACGCCACGAATTTGAATATAACGACCGCGAGAAGCTCCAGAAGCAAAATTAATATTGGCAGTACTCCCAAGCATTTCATCTAGGTAGGTTGCACCTCGTAAATTAACTTCATCTTCGCTAAATAAGCTGGCGCTAGCACTTAAGGTTTGAATGCTTTCTCGTTGAAAATCACCAGTAACAACAATGCGTTCTAGATCTGTATCGTCAGCGTTGGCGGTAACTGATGCACCAAACAGTGGTAATAATGCGGCGGTAATTAAAGACAAACGTAAGTTCATTAAGTTACTTAACTCCATTTTAGGGACTTGCATGGTAGCAATTATTTCAGTACATGTGCTATAAACGCGGCAATTATACGTTAAATAATTTGGATTACGAATATGACCTTTACAGTAGACTTTAAAGTGCGTGACTACGAATGCGACCTACAAGGCATTGTAAATAATAGTGTGTATTTTAATTACTTAGAGCATGCGCGCCATGAATTTTTGCATGCACATGGGGTTGATTTTGCTCAGCTTGCCAAAGATAAAATTAACCTGGTCGTGATGCGCAGCGAAATGGATTATAAACAGTCATTATTACCGGGCGATGAATTTTATGTAGCTGTAGAGCCACAACGTATTAGCCGACTTAAATTTGCTTTTAAACAAACTCTGATCCGTAAACACGATGAAAGAATAATGCTTAATGCATTGGTAATCGGCACAGCTTTAAATGAAAAAGGTCGGCCATTTTTACCAGCGCAAATAGATAATTTATTTAAAACGGATTCTGAATAAAAAAACAGCGTAATTTTCAAACTATCTTAGAATAAAATTTACACTTTAAACATGTATTTTTAACGGATAAACTTGTTGAAAATTGTTATTATTACAGTAATTAGACAAATAATTAGTAATAACATGAAATTAGCAGCAATACCCATGCTTATAATCGGTTTATGTGTTGGTTGTGCATCAACGCAAACGGTTACCTCAGAGCAGCTTAAACATACTCAATGGCAGTTATCACGTATTGATGGCCTAGCTATTCCGCCTTCGTTTAATGCGTCGGTGGGTTTTATTGAAGCACTGCAAGTCAATGGTTTTGCTGGCTGCAATAATTTTTTTGGTGAAGGTGAGCTGGACGATAGTAGCTTAACAGTTAACAAAATAGGGATGACCCGTAAGTCGTGTGGCCAACAACTTGATAAGTTTGAGCAGCAGTTACTACACGCACTGCAACAAGGCGCGCAGCTTAAAATGCAAGACCAGCAATTGGTAATGCAGGGCGAGAAAACATTTGTATTTATTGCGAAATAAAAAACGCCCTCTTGCAGGCGATTTTTAACTGGCGTACACTCAACGCTGATTTGCTAGATACTATTCGCAAATTAATAAATTACAAATACCAATTTGATACCTAAGCAACTTAGCATTGCAGCTGCAGTTATAAGTGGCAAAGGTATATTTAATAATTGGTATTAATACTTGTCGGAGTGCCTAACTAAATAATTAGTTAAGGCTGAGATCGCGAAAGCGGGATCCGTGAACCTGATCAGGCTAATACCTGCGTAGGGAACAAGCTGCCTAAAATAGGACGCTTGTGCGTCTTTTTTTATGCGTACAAGTTATACCATCCGGTATTAAGTTCTGTTGGCTGCCAAGATTGGCTATGACAGTAAACTGCCTAACCAATCTACGATCCAATAAGGCATTTTGCCTTCTCAATTCTTCGTACAAGACAACCCATAAACTATGAGGTAAGTCATGTCGAATACTGCAAAAAAATCATCGCGTCGTGAAACGCGAGCCGCTGCATCTGAATATATTTATAACTTAACGGGACAACCGTTTCCTAATTCGCATAAGGTGTATGTTGAGGGTACGCAAAACAACATCCGTGTAGGAATGCGTGAAATAACCCTGAGCGATACTTATATTGGCGGCAGTGATGAAAACCCAGTGTATGAGCCAAACGAGCCGCTACGTGTTTACGACACATCAGGCCCGTATACCGATCCAAACTTTGAGCTTGATGTACGCCAAGGCTTAGCAAAGTTTCGTGAACAATGGATTGAAAGTCGCGGTGATACCGAATTACTTGAATCAGTTACTTCACGCTTTACGCAACAACGTATGGTTGATGAAGGGCTTGATCATCTTCGTTTTGAACATTTACCTAAAATACGCCGCGGTAAAGCGGGTAAAAATGTCACGCAAATGCATTACGCACGCCAAGGCATTATTACTCCTGAAATGGAATACGTAGCGATACGCGAAAACATGGGCCGCAAAAAAATTCATGCTGAATTATTAGCCGCGCAGCATAAAGGCGAGTCGTTTGGGGCCAGTATTCCTGATTTTATTACGCCTGAATTTGTACGCGACGAAATTGCGCGTGGCCGCGCTATATTACCCAACAATATTAACCACCCCGAAACCGAACCTATGATTGTAGGGCGTAACTTTTTGGTAAAAGTAAACGCTAATATTGGTAATTCATCGGTAAGCTCATCGATTGAAGAAGAAGTAGAAAAAATGGTGTGGTCTACCCGCTGGGGTGCCGATACCGTTATGGATTTATCAACCGGGCGTTATATTCATGAAACTCGCGAATGGGTAGTACGTAACTCGCCTGTACCTATTGGCACAGTTCCTATTTACCAAGCACTGGAAAAAGTAAACGGTGTAGCGGAGGACTTAACCTGGGAGATTTTTCGCGATACGCTCATTGAGCAAGCTGAACAAGGCGTCGATTACTTTACTATTCATGCCGGTGTGCTACTGCGTTACGTACCCATGACCGCAAAACGAGTAACCGGTATTGTATCGCGCGGTGGCTCTATTATGGCAAAGTGGTGTTTAGCGCATCATAAAGAAAACTTTTTATATACCCACTTTGAAGACATTTGCGAAATTTTAAAACAATACGATATTTGTTTTTCGCTTGGCGATGGCCTTCGCCCAGGCTCGATTGCTGATGCCAACGACGAAGCTCAATTTAGCGAGCTACGCACTCTAGGTGAGCTGACAAAGTTAGCCTGGAAACACGATGTACAAGTATTTATAGAAGGCCCAGGACATGTGCCAATGCACATGATTAAGGCCAATATGGATGAGCAGCTTAAACATTGCGACGAAGCACCATTTTATACTTTAGGCCCGTTAACTACCGATATAGCACCTGGGTATGACCATATTACCTCGGGTATAGGTGCGGCCCAAATAGCGTGGTATGGCTGTGCAATGCTGTGTTACGTAACACCTAAAGAGCATTTAGGTTTGCCAAATAAGGAAGACGTAAAAGAAGGCTTAATTACTTATAAAATTGCCGCCCATGCCGCCGATTTAGCTAAAGGCCATCCCGGTGCGCAAGAGCGTGATAATGCGCTGTCAAAAGCGCGCTTTGAGTTTAGATGGCATGACCAATTTAATATTGGTTTAGACCCAGAACGTGCCCGCGAATATCACGATGAAACACTCCCGCAAGAGTCGGGTAAAGTAGCGCATTTTTGCTCTATGTGTGGCCCTAAGTTTTGCTCAATGAAAATCAGTCAAGAAGTACGCGAATATGCAAAAGATTTAGAAGCGCGTGGCATTGACCCTGCTAATGCTGCAGATACGATTACAATAAAAATGATTGATGTAGAAGCACAAATGAAAGCTAAATCGGACGAGTTTAAAAAAACCGGATCAGAAATATATCATAAAGCGATATAAGTCAGCTTAAGGTATTGGGCTGCGAGCAGCGAGGGGAGTTTAATACCTTGCTGCTCGTAGTGAGAGCTCGCAGCTAAAAGGAACTTTTATGTTTTACAATATTGCAGTGGTGGGGTTTGGTTTGACCGGTAGATTGGCGGCGCTTGAGTTGAGCAAGCAACACCGAGTTACTGTATTTGAGGCTGATAATGAACATACCCAAAACAGTGCGGGCAAGGTGGCTGCGGCTATGCTTGCTCCTCTTGCTGAGTCGGTATTGTGCGAGGCTGATTTAGCTTTAATGGGACTTGATTCTATAAAGCGTTGGCCTGGGGTTATTGATGAGCTTGATAGTGAGGTTTTTTTTCAACAGCAGGGCACATTAGTTGTCGCGCATCAGCAAGATAAAGGCGATTTACTAAGCTTTGCTCAGCGGCTAAAACCGTTAGCTAATTATACCGGGGAGTCGGTGAACTCCCAGCAAATTGAAATGTTAGAGCCTGAGCTTGCTAATCGTTTTAGTCAGGGATTATTTTTACCCTGCGACGGGCAAATAGATAATCAGGCATTTTATCAAGCCAGCTTTACACAACTTAATAAGCGCAAAGTAAAGTTTGTATTTAATCAACGGGTCACGATTAACGATAATAAAATTAATAACCGAGAGTTTGATTATATTATTGATTGCCGAGGGCTTGGCGCAAAAGATGATAAGCCTCTGCGGGGCGTACGTGGAGAAGTCGCTAGATTATACGCGCCAGAGGTGAGTTTAACGAGGCCCGTGCGCTTAATGCATCCGCGTTACCCCATTTATATAGCGCCTAAACCCAATAATGAATACGTAATTGGCGCGACTGAAATAGAGTCGCAAGATACAGGCCCAGCCACAGTGCGCTCTGCTTTAGAGTTACTTTCGGCAGCTTATACAGTGCACAGCGGTTTTGCCGAAGCGCGGCTATTAAATATTCAAACAGGATTACGCCCGGCATTTTGCGATAACCGCCCACAAGTAACACACGTTGGGCGAGTTATTAGCATTAATGGCTTATATCGTCATGGTTACATGTTAGCGCCAAGTTTAGTGGCAAATGCCCTTTTATGCATAGAGTGAAAATTAAATGAACATAACAATTAATGGTGAGTTAATAGCTATTAGCAGTAATAAGCTCATTAACTGTTTGCAAGATTTTGGTGGTGTTGCGCCATTTGCGGTGGCGATTAATGGTGAGTTTATACCGCAAAGCCAGCATAGCGATTATCAATTAACTGAGGGTGATAGTATTGAGCTGCTCTCGCCGATTCAGGGCGGATAACAGCTATGCTAAATAATGACTATTTAACTATTTATGGTGAGCAAATAAAAAGCCGATTACTAATAGGCTCGGCGCTTTACCCGTCGCCTGCAGTGATGAATGAATCGATTGTTGCATCGGGCGCTGAAATAGTCACGGTGTCGCTTAGGCGTCAGCAAAGTGCGGCTGCGGGTGATGATTTTTGGCAGTTAATAAAAAATACTGGGCTTAAAATTTTACCAAATACAGCAGGGTGTCATAGTGTTAAAGAGGCCATTACGCTTGCTAAAATGTGCCGTGAAGTGTTTGCTACCGATTGGATTAAGCTTGAACTGATAGGGGACGATTACAACTTGCAGCCCGATCCATTTGCACTGCTTGAGGCAACTAAAATACTGATTGATGATGGTTTTAAAGTACTGCCATATTGCACAGACGATTTAGTGCTGTGCCAGCGTTTAAATGCTTTAGGCTGTGAAGTATTAATGCCATGGGGTGCACCCATTGGTACAGGTAAAGGCTTGTTAAACAGTTATAATTTAAAAACAATCAGAGAGCGCTTACCAGAGACAACATTAATAGTGGATGCTGGTTTAGGTTTGCCCTCGCATGCCTGCCAAGCACTTGAACTAGGGTATGATGCAGTATTATTAAATTCGGCGATTGCTGGAGCGGGTTGCCCTATAACCATGAGCCGAGCATTTAAAGCCGCGGTAGAGGCTGGACGTTTTGCATATAACGCCAAAGCAATGCCTGAAAAAGACGTTGCAGCCCCTTCAACCCCGACTATGGGTATGCCATTTTGGCATCAAGAATAAGTGAGACGAATATGAATAACGTAGTATGGACGATTGCCGGCTCAGACTCAGGCGGTGGCGCAGGTATTCAAGCCGATATAAAAGCAATGCAAAGTTTTGGTGTGCATGGGTGCACTGCTATTACAGCACTGACTGCGCAAAATAGTTTAGGTGTTGAGGCAATTAATGCCGTATCAACCGATATTATTGAATCGCAGCTTTTGGCACTCGAAAAAGATATGAAAGCCAAAGTAATTAAAATAGGCATGCTGGCAAATGTGCAGCAAATTCAATTGATCAGTGAACATATAAGCCACTACAAAGCCAAATGGCCAGTGTCCCCTGTTATTGTTTACGACCCAGTAGCTATTGCTACTAGCGGCGATTTATTAACAGAGGAAGACACAGTAAGTGCGATTAAAGAATGCTTATTACCGCTGGTGGATGTAATAACCCCAAATACGCACGAAACTCAGTTATTAACTGGCGTGTACTTAATTGGCCCCGCAGCAATAAAAGAAGCTGCCAATAAGTTATTAAGCTGGGGCGCAAAAGCCGTGGTTATAAAAGGCGGACATTGGGATTATCCAAGCGGCTACTGTATAGATTACTGCATAAATAATTTCACTCAAAAAGGCGAAGAATACTGGCTGGGAAATGAAAAAATTCAAACGCCACATAACCATGGTACAGGCTGCAGTATGGCCTCGGTTATTGCTGCTTGCTTAGCAAAAGACTACCCGTTAAAAGATGCGTTTATTTTAGCTAAAGCTTATATTAATCAAGGATTGAAAGTAGCGGTGCGCTACGGAGAAGGAATTGGCCCAGTAGCACAAACCTCATTTCCAACCAACTTAGCCGATTACCCCCAAGTAATAGAAGCGGGCAGTTGGTTAGGTGATGAACTCGATTTTGACGTTCCGCTTGATTTTAATATGGCTGCAGATTTTGCACCCTGCGAAAGTAAATCATTAGGTTTATACGCAGTGGTTGATAGTGTTGACTGGCTAGAAAAGTGCTTACAACAGGGCGTTAAAACTGCGCAGTTACGAGTTAAAAATAAAGACGATGCACAACTTGACGAATTAGTGGCAAAAGCGGTGGCACTGGGGGAGCAATATAATGCGCAGGTATTTATAAACGACTATTGGCAACTTGCAATTAAGCATGGTGCATATGGTGTGCATTTAGGCCAACAAGATCTAGAAAACACTAATTTAGCGGCGATTAAAAATGCAGGGCTTAGGCTCGGGCTTTCTACACATGGCTTCTATGAAATGCTCCGCGCACATAATTACCGCCCAAGTTATTTGGCATTTGGCGCTATTTATCCTACCACTACCAAAGATATGACAGGGCAAATACAGGGACTAGAAAAGTTATTTAAATTTGTCCCCTTAATGCAAAGCTACCCAACAGTGGCAATTGGCGGTATAGATTTAAAGCGTGCCAGCCAAGTTGCCAAAACAGGCGTTGGTAGTGTGGCTGTGGTACGTGCAATTAGCGAAGCTGATGATTATGTGCAGGCAATAAGTGCGTTACAAGCGGCAATAAATTAAAGTGGGCCAGGTTAATAGCCAAATGAATGAACTTAGCGATAAAGAAATGCTGCGCTATAGTCGCCATATATTGCTTAAAGAAGTGGGACTTGCAGGACAGTTAAAGCTTAAGTCGGCAAGTGTTGCAGTAGTAGGTGCGGGTGGCTTAGGCAGCCCCGCATTGCTGTATTTAGCTGCTGCGGGTATTGGTAAGCTTATTTTAATTGATGATGATGCGGTTGAGCTTTCGAACTTACAGCGCCAAGTGCTTTATAAAGTAAATCACTTAGGGCAAAAAAAGGTGGTTGCAGCAGGTAAAGTGCTTGCAAGTCTGAATAACCAAATCACTATAATTACTCACGCTGAAAAGCTTACTCAAGATAATAGCGCAGCATTACTCAATAATGCGGATATTGTGTTGGATTGCAGTGATAACTTTACCACTCGTTACAGTGTTAATCGCTTTTGTGTACAGCATAAAACCCCATTAATCTCCGGTGCGGCACTGGCAACAAAAGGGCAGCTGATTAGCTTAGACTTAAGAAATGCTAATAGCCCGTGTTATGGCTGTATTTTTCCACAAAGCGATATTGCGCCGCTTATCAATTGTGATAACGCCGGAGTAATTAGTCCGCTGTTAGGTATTATCGGCTCAATGCAGGCGCAGCTGACACTCAATATGTTATTAGGTCATTCTAGCGATTGTGTGTTTATGAGTATTAATGCACTCACTTTGCAGCAGCAACAATTTAAAGTGGTGAAAGATATCGACTGTAAGGAGTGTAGGTAAAGCCACGGTTTCAGGTGTTAGGTATCAGGCAGAGATCAGCCAAACTCGGTATTTAAGCAAACTGTAGGCGAGTTATTTTCCACCGCGATTGAATTTATAAACTCACTGAAAAATAAAAACCCCGCGTTTATTACCATAAACGCGGGGTTTTTTTACCTGATATCTATATCGATATCGATATCTATATCTTAATCATCAATTTTGGCAAACGGGGTGCCTAAGCGGGTCACTGTTTCAGGAAGTTGATCATCAAGAATATCCGCTTTGTCGTCGCCCCAAGCAAGTACCACGGTAGAGCCAAGTTTAAAGCGGCCCATTTCTTCACCTTTTTTAAGGCTAATAGCGTTTTCGCCCTTGGTTGGGTAGTTCCAGCTAAATACATCGCTACCAGCTGGTGGTGTTACTGTACCCGCCCAAATAGTTTCAATGCTGGCAACAATAGTTGCGCCAACCAGTACCATAGCAAGTGGGCCTATTTCAGTTTCAAAAATAGCAACCACACGTTCGTTACGTGCAAACAAGTTAGGTACGTTTTGCGCAGTCAGCGGATTTACTGAAAATAAATCGCCTGGTACGTAAATCATTTTACTTAATGTGCCATCAATTGGCATATGAATACGGTGGTAGTCTTTTGGCGCTAAATAAATAGTTGCAAACTTACCGCCTAAAAATGGGGTTGTATCGTCTTTATTACCACCAAGTAGTGCTTGTAGGCTGTAATCGTGACCTTTAGCTTGAATTAGTTGGCCGTCAACAATATCGCCTAATTGGCTAATTGCGCCATCTACTGGATGAATAATAATGTCGCTGTCTGCAACTATTGGGCGTGCGCCATCTTTTAACGGACGGGTGAAAAACTCGTTAAAGCTTTCATAATGAGCAGGATCTGGGTGTTTAGCTTCACTCATATCTACTTTGTATTGCTTAATAAACAGTTTAATTAACGTGGTTGTTAACACACCCGCTTTAGCAGCGGCTAGTTTTCCTACTACGCGTGAAATAAAGTGTTTTGGCATTGCGTACTGCATTGCGATTTTAAATTTATCTAAACTCACTGGTTTTTTCCTAAATTATACGCGAGGCGCGCGAGAGCCTGCACGGCCATCGGCCATTGTTTCTAAAATTCTGTGGTAGCTGTCAAAGCGCAATTGCGAAATTTTGCCATCAGCTACGGCTTCTTTAATTATACAGCCCGGATCGTTTAAATGTTTACAGTCTCTAAATCGACACCCGCCTATAAATTCTCTAAATTCTTTAAAGCACCAAGTTACACGATCAACTTCTAAGTGCCATAAACCAAATTCACGTATACCTGGTGAATCTATTAAGTTACCGCCGCTTGGTAAATGATGTAGGCGAGATACCGTGGTGGTATGTTGGCCTAAACCACTGTTTTCAGAAACTTCTTTAGTTANAATTTCAGCATCTGGAAGTACGGTATTAACTAAAGTAGATTTACCTACGCCACTTTGACCAACAAAAATATTGTTTTTTCCAACGAGTACATCTTTTAATTCGTCAATGCCATCGGTACTTATATTACTAACCAATAAAACTTTGTAGTCGAGCTTGCGGTATACATCGAGTACTTTTTGTATTTCACTAAGACCTTGCGCATCGATTAAATCTATTTTATTTAGTACTAAAATAGGCTCTATACCCATATCTTCGCAGGCTATTAAATAACGGTCGATAATACTTGGGGTAAATTCGGGTAGTACTGCTGACACCATTAATATTTGGTCAATATTAGCAGCTATTACTTTTACACCGTCGTAAAAATCAGGGCGAGTAAGTTGTGAGCGACGCTCTTGCGTGGCTTCAATTACACCAGCTAAATCGCCTTCGCTTACTTTAGCGCGGCGAAACAGTACTTCATCCCCACACACTAAATTAGACACAGTACGGCGTATATTACAGCGTAGTACTTCGCCGCTTTCAACTTCCACATCAGCATGTTGACCAAAACGACTGATCACAATAGCGCTTTCTACTTGGCCTAAATTATCAGTTTGCCATTCTTGCGCACCTTTTTTAGCAGGCCTTGCATCGGCACTGCTTATACGCTTTTGATGATTAGCCTTGATCTGACGAGACTGGCCTTTACTTAATTTTTTTTGTTTTGCCACAGGAGGCCTATAACCTTAGTTAAATGTCGACTTAGCTAAAAAATGCTTTAGCTCGACGTATGATGCTAATATGATATATCGAAATGCGCTGGATCTAAAGGAAAGCACCGCTTAGGTAATTATGAATATTAATAAATCAAACTTAATTTGGCTCGATCTTGAAATGACCGGACTCGAACCAGAGACCGATAAAATACTCGAAATTGCGACCGTTGTCACTGATGCTGATTTGAATATATTAGCTGAAGGACCAACTATTGCCATTCATCAAAGTAATGAGTTACTTGATAGTATGGATGAGTGGTGCACCACTCAGCATGGAAAATCGGGTTTAACAGCACGCTGCAAGGCAAGTACTTACGACGAAGCCTATGCGGTTGAGCAAACAATAGCCTTTTTAAAACAATGGGTACCTGCAGGTGCATCACCGATGTGTGGTAACTCCATAGGGCAAGATCGTCGCTTTATGAATAAATATATGCGCGAATTGGAAGACTTTTTTCACTATCGTAATCTAGATGTAAGCACAATTAAAGAGCTCGCGCGTCGCTGGAAACCAGAGGTACTTGCACAAGTGAATAAAAAAGGCTCACATCTTGCGCTAGACGACATTAAAGATTCGATTATGGAATTAAAGGTCTATAGAGAAAAATTCTTTAATTTATAAAAAACACTTGCAAACACACTGTATTATTGTAGAATCCTGCCCCGCTCAAGACGATAACCCACGCGGGGTTAGTGTGTTTGAGTTGTTTAAATATAAAGCAATACTAGCTCAGTTGCTAGAATGTTGAACGCGACTTGTCGCGCACCAACGTAAAATAACTAAAGAAATAAAAATGCGGCACTAGCTCAGTTGGTAGAGCGCGACCTTGCCAAGGTCGAGGTCACGAGTTCGAGCCTCGTGTGCCGCTCCAATTTCTAACCAAAAGAAATTGAAGTTATTTATATAACTAGAAGTAAAAATGCGGTACTAGCTCAGTTGCTAGAATGTTGAACGCGACCTGTCGCGCACCAACAGACGAATTACTGACTACTTTATAATGCGGCACTAGCTCAGTTGGTAGAGCGCGACCTTGCCAAGGTCGAGGTCACGAGTTCGAGCCTCGTGTGCCGCTCCAATTTCTAACCAAAAGAAATTGCAGTGTTGAATAAAAATGCGGTACTAGTTCAGTTGCCAGAATGTTGAACGCGATTTTTCGCGCACCAACGGACGAATTACTGACTACTTTATAATGCGGTACTAGCTCAGTTGGTAGAGCGCGACCTTGCCAAGGTCGAGGTCACGAGTTCGAGCCTCGTGTACCGCTCCAATCTTTTATATCTATCAAAAATATCCCAAACAAAAAGCCATAAAAATTTCTTATTTTAAATACAATCTTTCTCTATCTAATTTCATATGCAGTGAACTACCCAGCGACTAAAGAACACTTAGTTTTCTCGCTATGCGTTCGATAAAAAATTGCGTTAAAGCCTTTAGTAATTAGCAACGATAGTTACTCGCGAAGGACAAGTTCTTTACCAATAAAGTGATGTGTTTTTACTGTGGTAATTAATGGGCATGCGGCGGGAGTGCAGTTTAAGTGTTGAAGAGGCGACTTGTTAAAACAACTCGCCCTGAATGGTTGCTACAATTCGCCTAGTACCACCGCTGTCTCGATGCTCACCTAAATAAACACCTTGCCATGTACCTAAAGCTAAATAGCCATTTGTAATAGGGATGCTTAACTCACAGCCTAAAATACTGGTTTTTATATGAGCTGGCATGTCGTCGTCACCTTCATAATCGTGACGATAATAGGGTTGGCACTGCGGAACAAATTCATTAAAGTGGCTCTCCATATCCATACGTACAGTAGGGTCGGCATTTTCATTAATGGTTAGGCTAGCTGAAGTGTGTTGAATAAATAAGTGCAGTAAACCCACCTTATAATTTGTGAGTTCGGGAATTTGAATGAGTATTTCGTTATCAATTAAATGAAAACCTCGGATACGAGGTTTTAAAGTAATGACTTTTTGTTGCCAACTCATAACTTATCGAAACTCACTTCAATATTGGCGTTACCCGCATCGCAGGTAAATGGCATGAGTATTTTTTTTCCTTGGCTTTTATGGGTAATAGTATGGTCTTTACCAGATACAACTATTGGAGTTGCCATATTAAAGTCGAAACCTTTTTGACCCAATAAATTTTTAGCGCCACCTGTAACCATATTAGTAATTTCGCCTACCATATCGGTTACTTCTTCATTTATACTATCCGGACGTTCGCCAAGCATACGCTCCATGATAGTTAGTGCTAACTGCTCATCAAAAGTTATTGAAAAAGAGCCTCGTGTTTGCGGTCCAACCATTCCGATCAGGCCTGATACATCGCCACAGGCTTTCTCATCAGTTTTAATGCGTGGCTTACCTGGCTTTAATTGTGTTTGAGCCATTGTACTTAATACATTGATTAAAGAAGATAAAAAAGGGTTGATGAACTCTACATTCATATAATTTACTCTTAAATTAGTGCTAAAAAATAGCTATATAAAATATTTATATCGCTACTAAAACTATGCAACTCTGCAAGACTCACACCTTCCATGTGCTTCTATTGTTTGCGCCGATACAACAAACCCACCTTCCGCAGCTAAGCTATTTAGCTCATGCGAAATAACGGTTGAATGCAGTTCTTTAACAAAACCACAGGTATCGCAAATTAATAACTGTACAGGATGAATATGATCAAAATGATGGCACAACATAAATGCATTAGTGCTTTCAATTTTATGAATAAAACCAAGCTCAGCCAAAAAATCTAATGCACGGTATATCGTGGCAGGTTTAGCGCCAGTTTCTGTTACTTTTAATTGCTCAAGCAAATCATACGCGCCCACACCACCTTGCGCACTTGCAAGTAAACGAAACACCTTTTCACGGATAGGTGTAAATCGCGCACCACGGTTGTCACATACTTGTTTTGCTTTACTTACGAGTGATTCTATATTCATCGTTCTCTTATCCTTATGCTACCTTGATATAATATCACACTGTATTTAAGTTGCAGTGTTTAAATTAAACGCGTTTGTTAAAGCTATTCACTAAGGCGTGTTTATCTTTAGAGGTTAAATTAATAGTAGCGAGTTTGGTTTTAGGGAGGGCAGTACTTATTATATAGTGTCGCTATTTTCCATTAATAAGCGATAACGCTTGTTTGGATATTTGCTTGTAGTAAATGAGCAAGTAAATAATACCTATGTAGTAGCCTCAGTACTATATAGTAAAATAATGAAGGCCATTAGTTTTAAACTACATTAAAAGTACATTGGCTTTCTCTAATTTCTAATTTCTAATTTCTAATTACTCAGGTTATTACTTATAAAGAATTGCATGACTTTTAGTTTTGTTTACTATTTGTGCATGCTTAATATGCGTAGCGTAATAAGCACACTTTATTTACCCAAACAATCGAGTGGTGCTTAAATTATGCACTGCTCAATACCAGCTTAGAATGTAAAACCAAGTCGAGTTACCCAAAATACAGATGGTTTAGTATTGTTTTTAATCGTTTGGTTTAAATATCAAGCGAACAGTATTTTATTTTAAGTTTTCTTTAAAAAACGCTTGCGTAAAACTGGCTGCGCCCTATAATGCGACCCTACTGAGACGGCAGACGGCAGACGGCAGACGGCAGACAGCAACGCTTAGCGAGGCAAGAGTCAATCAGTGAGTCGAGTAAAACTTAAATTTAGATTTTTATAAAGTTTACATTTAAGTGTTGACAAA